>Ga0210404_10000060_pt1 | contig 89712 bp, 78 predicted proteins | sample IncBWH28MmetaG_FD_155455 | JGI IMG/M metagenome (GOLD analysis project Ga0210404, IMG submission 155455) | Forest soil microbial communities from Barre Woods Harvard Forest LTER site, Petersham, Massachusetts, United States - Inc-BW-H-28-M | ecosystem: Environmental > Terrestrial > Soil >... | reverse complement strand
AAGCCGGCATGAAGTTGATGCGCGAACCCCGCGCCTTCAACCTGCACACCAGCCGCCACATCATGCGGCTCATGGGCAGATCGGACGATAAGTGGAGGAAGTATTTGTTCTACTGAGGTTTCAAGGTTTGAGAGTTTCAAGGTTTGAAACCTTGAAACCTTAAAACCTTGAAACCTTAAAACCTTAAAACCTTAAAACCTTGAAACCTTGAAACTCTGAAACTTTACTTCTGCGGATTCGGATCCTTCTCCTCCGGCTTCTTTTGATCCGGAGTCTGTTTCTGATCCTTCTGATCCGCCTTGGGAACTTCCTTCCCTTCATACAGAATCCTCACGCTGGAACCGAAGCGTTTGTAGTCCTGGTACTTCACGATTTCGCGGATGTGAATGTCGCTGACGTTGAAGTGCAGCGTGTCATCGGCGCGGGTGTAGGTAGGAAACCAGTACTGGTTATCGACCTGCTCACGCCAGGTGGTGAACTTCGGGTAAAGGTGTTCTGTCTTACCCTTCTTTTTCGTATCGCGAATCTCCGGGACAGCCTGGCCGTAGGTTTTCACGATCTGAAAGTCGTGGTCATCCACCCAGATTCGGCCCTGGAAATAGCGCTTCTTGCCCACAATCTGTTTCGGCGCGATGTCGAAGACGTAACAGTGCAACTGGTCTTCCTGCTGCTGGCCCATATAGAGGATGTTGTATTCCGGAACCTCTTCCGTGGTAAGAACAAAGGGCAGCCGGTTGCGGAAGTCCTGGATGTCACCCTCGTCCAGCCCGAGCCCGCCTTGCTCCAGTGTGGACTGGGGTGCAAATACGACGTTTTCGATGCGATGGCCCTTATCGTCGTAAAGCACATCGAAGACTTCGTGATACTCCCCGGTCACTGTATCGCCGTCGCGAGTCTGCACCTTGATGTCTTGCCGGTAGGTGTAATGATCGCGCGCTTCTTTGAACAGTTTCTCTCGGGCAGCAAAGCGGGTGATAATTTCCTCGGGAGTAGTGCCTGTTGGTGGTGTGTTCTCGAGCGAACCCTCCTGTGCGGCCATCGGCAGAGCCGCCAGCAGGCAAGCAGCTAGTGCAGTGAAAGACAGAGTAGTGCGAAGCATCCATCTCATAGGTCTATTTTATCGAATAAGCCACGAATCGACTGGGCGAGGGCTGGCAGGGCGCACTTTCCTTTTCGCTGCAGAACGCCTGCTGCGGCGGCCCTCCCCCGACCCCTCTCCGCTCAGTGAGGCCGGGGGCAGGACGCTGCAGTTTCTGCCATTTACTTGGATGCCGTAGCAAGGGAGGGGTTGCCGTGCAGAAAAGCGGGCTTCGGGCTGCAGCATTCCCGGATAGAGAGTGCCCGTTACGGGCAAGCCAATACCCGAAGTCCTGAGCCCGGGTGTATGCAATCAATGCCATCAGTAATACCATCAATGACATGACCGGCGTCACGATCCGCAACCTTACCGAAAACACTAAGCGGCGGCTCCGCATCCGCGCCACTCGCAACGGACACTCCATGGAGCAGGAGGCCCTTCAGTTGCTCGAAGCAGAACTGGCGCGGGCAGAGGCGGCTCCCGCTCGGTCAACCTCGGGCCAGGATAGTAGCGCCGGCGTCCCGCCGGCTGTCCTGGGAGCCTGCCCTGAGCTTGCCGAAGGAGCGTCTCGCCCTCGGCGCGGGAAGCGGTAATCAAGCTGCGTTCAGTTTGGAAAACCTTTAGCGGTCTTGCCTCTGTCTCGTCAGCGGGCGGGACAACCGCTAGACAGCCGCCGGGAGCCTGCCCTGAGCGAAGTCGAAGGGACGGCAGCGCTACGAAACCTGCTACACTTTTCCGTTTGCTGAGGAGGTTCCCGCATGCGCCGTCTCTTTCTTGCTTTTCTTGCTCTCATCGCTTTCACGTCGTCGGCCTTCGCCCAGGCCAAGCATCCCTTCACCTTCGAAGACATGATGAAGCTCAAGCGCGTGGGTGAGCCTGTGGTTTCGCCGGACGGCAAGTGGGTACTCTTCAGCGTGGTTGATGTGAATCTCGAGGCCAACACGAAGACGCCCCACATCTGGATCGTGCCCACGGCGGGAGGTCAGGAAAGAGAAATCATCGCCGACCAGGACGCTGATCGCCCGCGCTGGGCGCCGGACGGGAAGCGGTTTGCGTTTATTTCGACTAAAGATGGCGGATCGCAGGTCTGGATCGCGCAGTTCGATGGCGCGGCGGGAACCATCGCGGGAGTACACAAGCTGACCTCGATTGAGACTGAAGCCAGCGGCGAACTTTGGTCTCCGGATGATGGATACGTTCTTTTTACTTCAGACGTTTATCCCGAATGTGACGGCGCACCGGCAGCCGAGGCCCAGTGCAATGCGAAGAGAGTCAAGGAGACAGGGAACTCGAAAGTAAAGGCGCAAATCTTCACTCATCTTCTCTATCGTCATTGGAATGCGTATAAAGAAGGCAAACGAACGCACATTTTCGTTGTGCCGGTTGACCGCATCGTTAAAGTCAACGGCACGACGATGGGCCTCACCCCCCCGAATGAACTCTCGCCCGATGGCAACACTCCGCGCGACCTCACACCGGGCGACTACGACGCGCCTGTGTTCTCGCTTGGCGGGCAGGATGACTACGCCTTCTCGCCCGACGGGCAGGAGATTTGCTACACCTCGAATCACGACAAGAATGAGGCCGCTTCCACCAACAACGATCTCTGGATCGTCCCGGTCAGCGGAGGACCGGCCGGATCGATCCAAGCAAAAAACATCACCGCCGACAATCCCGCCAGCGACTCGACCCCGCTCTATTCGCCCGATGGCCGCTACATTGCCTACCGCGCCCAGCAGCGTCCGGGATACGAGAGCGACCGCTTCCGGTTGATGCTCTACGACCGCAAGACGGGCGAGAAGCAGAACCTGACGGAGGGATTCGACAAGTGGGTGGGAACGTATATTTGGGCGCCGGATTCCTCGCGTCTTTACTTCGTTGCCGAAGATAGGGGCGAGTCGCCGATTCACTCGATCAGCTTCAGAACTGAAACCAGCGCCGAGAAAGGTTATGACATCTCGATTCGCCACACGGATATCAAGATTGACGCATTCCTCCCTGGCTTCAACGACGACCTGGCTGTAACGCCGGACGGTAAGACACTTTTGTTCACGGAAATGACGCTGCAATATCCCAGCAAGATTTTTAGTCAGGTATTGTCGTTCCACGAAGACGGCACAGTGAGAGCTTTGCGCCCTATGGAGCGTCTTGGTGGAAACACGCCGGACGACTACTGCTCCGCCACTCGATGGATTGTTGCTCCTTCCCTTGAGCACTTGAACGACACCGTCCTCTCTCAAGTTGCGATGTCTCAACTTGAATGCTTCTGGTTCCCCGGCGCCCACAACGACAAAGTCGAGGGTTTCCTGGTGAAGCCGCCAAACTTCGACCCCAGCAAGAAGTATCCCGTGAAGTTCCTCATCCACGGCGGGCCGCAGGGCGCCTGGGGAGACGACTGGAGCTACCGCTGGAACGCCGAACTCTTCGCGTCACCAACTTCATCGACGAGCAGCGGCTACGTGGTCATCATGATCAACTTCCACGGCTCGACCGGCTACGGACAGATGTTCATCGACGCCATCAACGGCGACTGGGGCGGGGCTCCGTTCGAAGACCTGATGAAGGGACTCGACTATGCAGAGGAGCATTACGCTTTTATAGATAAGTCCCGGGAGTGCGCGCTCGGCGCGAGCTACGGCGGCTACATGGCCAACTGGATCCTCGGCCACACCGACCGCTTCAAGTGCATTGTGTCGCACGACGGCCTGTTCAATACATTCTCGGCATGGGGCACAACGGAAGAGCTCTGGTTCAACAACTGGGAGTTCCAGGGCACGCCGTACACCAATCATGACATGTACAACAAGTGGTCTCCGCGCAATTCGGCCAAGAATTTCAAGACGCCGACCCTGGTCATCCACGGCCAGCGCGACTACCGCCTCGACGTGAGCGAAGGTTTCCAGCTTTTCACCACGCTGCAGATGGAAGGTGTCCCGTCAAAAATGCTGTATTTCCCCGACGAGGGCCACTGGGTGCTGAAGCCGCAGAATTCGCAGCTCTGGTATAAGACTGTGAACGACTGGGTGGATCAGTGGACGAAGCGGTGAATACGAGCCGGGATTCATCAAACGGCAAGAGACTGAAAACTGTGGTTGCTGCCATGCTCTCGGTGCGCCGAGGGGCGAAAGCCGTCGAGTTCTACAAGACGGCATTCGGGGCGCGGGAGTTGTTTCGCATCGAGGACCCCGATGGCAACGTGGTGGCGCAGCTTGCCCTCGGCGAGACCGATTTCTGGGTGGCGGACGAGTCTCCGCCGCACAAGAATTTTAGTCCCGAATCGCTGGGCGGCGGCACGGTACGGATGATACTCGTCGTGAACGATCCGGACGCTGTATTCGCGCAGGCCGTGGCGGCGGGAGCCACCGTCGTGTCGCCAGTCCAGGATCAAGATTATGGCTGGCGCCAGGGACGTGTCGTAGATCCCTTCGGGCACCATTGGGAAATCAGCAAGCCACTGACGGTGAAGTGAGGGCAGGCTGGGGGAATGGCATGGCTAATGCAAAGTCGTCAAAGGCCAAACGCAAACTGCCAATAGGGCGCTCGCAGGCATCGCTGGTGCCGTCGCAGGCGGACGCGGAGGCGCAACTCGATTCTTTCCTCGCCAAGTACGATCCCGAGGTCGAAACTTTCGCCCGCAGCGCGCTAACGAAAATGCGCAAGCTGATTCCCGGCGCCATCGAAATGGTGTACGACAACTACAACTGGCTGGTTATCGGCTTCAGCCCGAGCGAGCGGCCTTCAGAGGCAATCTTCTCGATTGTGCTGCCTCCGGGCCGAGTGACCCTGTGCTTTCTGCAAGGCGCGGGCTTGCCTGATCCTGCGAGGCGGCTGCAAGGCAGCGGCAACGCGGTCCGGAACATCCGGCTCTACAACGCGGGCGAACCCGATGCCAAGGTGCTCGACGATCCTGAAGTCCGCGCTCTCATCAACGTGGCTCTCAACCGCGCTAAAGTTCCCATGCCCGCCGGAGCGCGCCGCAAGCTGATCATCAAGTCGATCTCGGCGAAGCAGCGGCCGCGCCTACTGCCGGCAGGCAAGAAGTAAACTTGGCTCAGTTCGGTTGCGAAGACCGCTTTTCGCTCAGCGATCTTCCATCCTCACCCAGCGCGGCGGCCCCCTGGGAGCGGGAACACTTCCGTGCCACTGGCTACTGGTGGGTGGGGAAGTGTTCCCGCTGCTGGCCGGAACGCTCTCCAGTTCGTCCTGCAGAACGGCTGTGGTTCCGGCCGAGACCTGAATCTGAATCGCCAAGGGACCGGTGAACGATCCCACCGAAGGGACGAGGCTGGCCAGGCCATTGACATCGCTCTGCACCGTGCTCTGGCTTGAACTGAGGATGACGGGCATTCCGGTTTGCGTAAGGGTGGGATCGCCCGGTGTCGGTGTCAGGTCGCTCCCCGTCGGACGCATCACCGTGGATTGAAACAGCACGCTCGCTCCGAGGACAGGATTCGGCGGCGTGGCGGAATCGGTGACGCGGACCGTCAGCGGCTGAAATGCTGGCCCCGCGATGACTTGGCTTGCGCCGGCTACAGCCTGCAGGTTCACCAGCGCGGCCGCCACCGCGTTCCCATCGATAACTTGGCAAGGACTGTTTCCGGGCGCAACGCATGCGGCGATTTGCACGTTGACGGCAAAGTTCGTCAAGGTGAGCGTGACCGACGCGTAGCCGCTGCTGTTAGTCACTGCACTGGTGGCGCTGAGCGATCCTGATCCCTGCGCCATCGTGAAGTTCACGGTGACACCAGCCTGCGGCGCGCCCAGGTTCACCACCCGCGCGGCCAGCGGCACGTTGACCGACGCTCCCTGGGCGATCCAGAGGAAGGGCGTCGTAACTCCGATATCCAGGGACGAAGATGTAGCCATCATCGTGGCACCGACCGCCTGCGCCGGGCTGTAGACGCCGGGGGCCAGAGTCGCCGTGATGGTTGCATTTCCGATAGCGGCGGGGGTTACCCAAGTCGACGCCATTCCACTCTCATCGCTGATCGCCGAACAGAAGGAAGCGCCGCCGCAGGTTGAGAGTGTTGCGCCGTTGGTGGTGGTCCATCCCACGGTGGCGCCGTCCACCGGCGTTATGCCATCGGAGGCGAGCACCCGCACGGTCACGGGATTGAGGGCCTGGGTTCCCACAGGCGCCGGAGGATTCAATCCCTGTAGCAGGATAATTCCGTCAGTGGCAGCGGCTCCGAAGGTGAGCGCGTCGGTCATGACCGAGAACGCGCCGCTGACCGGATCGTTGATCGTGATAGTTTGCGGTCCGTCGCTTTGCGCGGCAACGGCTGCCAGCATCTGGCTGGCGTCTGTCGCCAGAACAGGCGAGCTCTTGCTGCCCACCGTGATGGTGAGACCGGGAGCAAACCCGGTACCTTGCAAGGTGATCGCGCCGCCATTGACGGAAAGGCGTTGCGGGCTCACCGAGTCTCCGTAGAGCACATGGGCGTGGTAGTGGTAATCGGGGCGGCCGTCGCCGCGCAGGTCGGCAATGCCGATGATGAAGCTGTTCGAACTCAAGACTTGCGCATCGAGACGGCTCATGCCGAAAGTTGCCGAATTGAAAGGAGCCGGGGTGAGTGCTGGCGGAGCCGTGCCCAGCGGATCGCCCAGAGTCCAAATGCCGACCACAGGCGTGGCTTTCGACTCACTCGGGGCACCGGTTTCATCCAGCGCGGTGACGGCTACCGAAAGGGTGCGGTTGGTCTGGGCTGTGATCAAGAAGTAGCCAACATCACCGTAACCGCTCAACGAGCCAACCCAATCGCCCGGGGAGGGAACCGGCGCGGGAGCACTCCAGGTCTCCGTCGGCGCCCATGGTGGCACCGCCTGCGCGCTGCCGGACATCAGTACGTCCTGCTGAAAGTCGCCGCCCGCCGCCACCGTTACCACGATGGGCTGGAAAGTTCCCGAAGGCACAACCTCGGATAAGTCATAGGGGCGCACCCCCGCGGACCACGACGGATCCAGAGCTTCGACCGCAAGCTGGTACTGCGCGGTGCTGGCGCCGTTTGGGACCGGCAATCCACCGAGATCGAAAAATCCTTCCAGGCTTTGATCCGATGACCCGAACTCACTGTAGGGATTGCCCAGGGCATCGTTCCAGCCCGTGATGGGATTGCCGGCGTTGCCGGTGAAGAGGAATCCTGAGACCGACGCGGCCGCATACCTATGCGAGGGCTGGTTAGTGGAAGGATCAATCCAGCGCGCGACCACGCTCACGCCCTGCATGGGCTGCGCAAGGCTGCCCACGTGGTCTTCGAAGTAAACCGAGCCGTGAATGCGGGCGGTGGTGACGGAGGGGCTGGCGGGATAGAGGCGGGACAGCGCGGCCACATCATCGGAAGCGAGCTGAAAAGGATTGGCATAGCAGACCGTAATCGGCACGCAACTGGACAAGTCGACAAAGTGCATGACGGGAAAGCCGACGAAGTCATCGGACGTCGGAGTGGGATTGCCGCTGATGACGTTCAGATTCATCTGCGACCAACCCAGACCGAGCACGTTGCCGAGCACTCGCACCAGCCGGTATTCAACGTCAGTGAGTTGCGACGACTGCAACGCGCACTGGCCGTTGATGACCACCAGCGCGTGCAGGAAATTTGCTCCTGCTCCGAAGTTGTCCACCCCGCCGTACACTGCATTCCAGAAGCATTGTGAAGGATCGCCCGCGCCCGCGCCCAGCAACGCGTTGGTTACCGAACCGTCGTAGTCGTAGACGATAGCCACCGGGTTTTGCGTGGCGGCGGAAGTGATGTCGGCGGGCGCGATCACGGTTCCGTTGGAGTCGACGGCGATATTGCTGCCACTAACATCTTCGGCAAGTTGGCCGCCGTTGGTTGCCGTAAGAGCTGCCGTGGAAACCGACGTCCATTGGGCAAAGGCGCTGGCCACAAACGCATTTGCGGCGGAGTTGGGCAGGATGGGACTCAGATCCCCTTGATCGGTGTAGTAGTTCATCTGGCCCAGAGACCAGGCGAGTGGCTGGCCCATGGTCGAGGAGTTGAAGTAGGTGGAGCCCGCCACATACTTGGGTCCTCCGGCGCGGGCGAGCATGGCGAAAATAAGGATGACGGCCAAGGCTGCCGCCAGTCGGCAAAAGAACGAACGCGCGGAGAATGCCATGTTTTTTTTTATGGTCACGACGGCTCATTCCTCCCGGCTGGAACGCCGCACGGCCTGTGCGAAGTCGGTGTAAGGGACTACGGTTTTTCCGCCCAGGATGGGGTCCGCCGCGAAAGTTTCGACGTGCTGTGCACTCATGACGATCTTGCCCTGGAAATCCACAGCGAATCTGCCCACGGCTCCAGCCACCGGACTGGTAAGGCCCAACTTGCTGGGCGAATACAGAAACAGCAGCACGCGCTCGCCGACGCGATAACGCTCGCCGCTGGTCCAACGGCCGGCCCACTCGTGGATCGTCAGGTTCTGACCCGGTGAGGCGCCGCGCATTGCACGTTCAACCTGGAAGGTGACAGTAGTGGAGGCAGGATCTGGCCCGGAGGATGAGGCGGCACGTCCGATGAAGGTGACACGGCCGGAGAAAATGATTCCCGCGGCGCGAACCATTTGCTGGAAAACGATGGTGCCTGGGGCCACGGGATAATGGCCAACGGGATAAGGATCTATGGGATAGTGACCAACGGGATAACTGCCAACGGGATAACGCCCGGGCGGACTTGGAGACACAGGAATCCAAATGGGCGCGATGGGCAGGGAGTAGCGTGGTGGCGACAAGGTCGGGGCGAGGATCGGAGGGCGGTCCGCAGCGGCATCCTGGCCGCGCAGAAACGGTGGTACTACGAAGATCAGTGAGAAAGCGGCGAGCAGACGCCAGCAACTCCCGGTCATGCGATCACCTGGGAACGAATGTCTGCCCGGAGGAATCTGGGAAACCGAGATTATCCTAGTTGGCAGCCGCGGACCGTGCAGTGATGGATGTCACAAAGAGCCTGTGGATTAAAGAGTCATTCCCACTTCGGGCTGGCCAGCCGGATCAGGCGTTGACCGCGTAACCATACGCAACTCGCCAGCCTCGCCCCGAACACGCCCACCCCTAAACCTTTTGCGGTGCCTGCCGATAGTGCAGGTAAGGACGGTGAAGTTTGTGAAAATTCTCTTAGTTGAGGACAGCCGCCCCATCCGGCTGGAGAACGAGCGCGTGCTGGTCAAGGCGGGCTATGAAGTGGTTTGTGCTGTGGACGGAGAGTCTGCTCTGAAATTGGCTGCGGAGCATAAGCCGGATCTGATTCTGCTGGACATGATCTTGCCCAGGATGAGCGGGCCGGAAGTTCTTGAGCATTTGAAGAAGGACGCCGCAACCGTCAACATTCCGGTGGTGGTGCTGAGCAGCCTGGCCGAAAGGAACCGGCAAAAGCTGATGGATGCCGGCGCCGAAGACTACCTGGAAAAGAGTTCGCTGATGCTGGCCCCGGGAATGAACCTGTTACCCGAGATGCTGGAGAATGTGATCTGCCGGATCAACCGCAAACGAGGGATCCCCTTCAGCAGCATTCCGCTGGCCAAGTAGGACGCGCCTTCTGCGACTCACTGAGACTGCCCTCCTCAGAGTCTGTTTCTCCCGGCCAATCGGACCGTCACAAAAGACAGGCAAGCAGCTTTGGGATACGATCCCGAGCAGTTTCCCCCCACAGGCCCGCGACTTCTCTGCCGTGCTCAGGCAATGCGGTGGCCATCGCCTCTACCAAATAACGTAGCCAGCCTGGTTGACGTAACCACGCTATAGCGCTCAAAACCCCCATCGGTCAATAAGTGAAATGGCGATGTTACGCCAAGCGTGAAGTGGGTCAGAGTGAGCCTCAAGTGTATCGCTTGGCTGGCTTCGATGAGCTTAGAAGGGGTTGACCTGGGGAAAATGAATCTTCAGCTTATGGCAAATGAAGAGAATCAGGATCGCGCCCAGTGTGGAAAAAATGAGGCCAGCAGGATGGTACCGTTCGTTTGTCGGGCGCGAAAACATGTGGCTAACACCGCCGCCGATGATCGATCCGATGATGCCGAGCACAGTTGTCCAGAACATCGTCATATGGACGTGCATCACCGATTTTGCGACAACCCCCGAGATTAGCCCAATCAGGACATACCAGATTAAGTGAAACATACTTTACCTTCAGCGTCTGCCTTCAGAACGTCGCGTTGGTCCTCTTCGTTCGACCCCGCAACGTGCAGCGGAGGATCGAGGTGCGGTGTTTTCGGGGCCAGAACGAGGTTCATTTCGCTCGCCAGTTCAATCAGCTTCGCAGGATCTTGTTCGCCAAGGCACCGGGCCGCTAATTCTTTCCAGCGCTCAAACGTTTTCGACACATAGTCCTGATTTCTCTCGATACGCCAACGCTTGGGATGGCGCCCTCCCTGGCGCAACTTCTCCCAACCCAAGTCCGCGTTGTAATCCAAGGTCAAAAGTATGAATAGAAAGTATGAATTGACAGAGTAGGCCCGGAGCTAAACATCCGTCTGTCCAAAATTGACCACAACGACGGATCATGGGATCACTGGAGGCTTGTGATCAGGCCATTGCGCTCAGAACCATCCAGGGCGGCGAGAACTTTGATCTCGACCGTTCTTGCGACCCTTCAGTCAAACCGAGAAAGGGTGGGCCGCCCGCCAAATGTCACGCGGAATGGCGCTGCTTGAATTCCTCAATCTTGACCTTGGCCTTGTCTTTCGTGTCATCCACAGACTGGCTGATCTTCTCCCGGCCCCGCTCGGCCTTTTCGGAAGCGGCTTCCTTGTGCGATTCATGGATCTGCTTCGCGGCGTCCTTAGCATCGCCCCAGGTTTCCTTCACTGCACCTTTGGCTTGATTGACTACCCCTTTGTTGGCTAGCTTTTTGCTACCAACACTTTCTCCGACGCTTTGCTCCACTTTGCCCACCGCCTGATCGATCTTGCCAGTCACCTGATCCTTATTCATAAGTCCTCCTCTTTTATTTTGTATCGTTGCGGCCATTTGGGTTGAGACTATCCACGCTTGAATTCCTGGGGGTGCTCCAGTTCTTGCATTCGTTCTTTGATCGCCTCGCGTGTCAGGAGAAACCGCACCCGCATCTTCTGCATATCGAATTCCACCAGAGCCACGACATGGTGGACCGCCACCTGCTTTTCGCGTTGGCCGAAGAACATGGGACACGCCCGTGCGCGATTCAAGAAGATCTTTAGAATATGAACGTCCGCCCTGACGAGTCTGTTCACTATTGCTCACGTATCCGCACTCTAGAAATCTCCGAAGCCGAATGCCCGAGTCTCCATAGTGGGTTACCTCGGCGCCTGCTACCATTGCGGCATGTTCAATTTCGGCAAACCGAAGACAGCCAGCGATTGGATCATTCATATCGCGGGTGGCATCGTCGCGATATTCCTTGTCTGGTGGATGCTGCGGATGTTCGTTCTTTGAGCCAAGCCCCGAGCCCAGGGTCGATGAGTGACATGGCGATGTTACGCTAACAAATTGGTTGGGTGCTTACAGAATTCCGGTTCCTGACACGGTCGTTTTTTGGAATCCTCCGCCGCCATTGTCTTGCACCCCGAGAATGTCTGTGAGAAATCCTGTCATGGTTGGGGCGAATTGAACACTGATGGTGCAACTGCCTCCAGCGGCGACGCTAGTGCCGCAGTTGTTGGTCTCGCGGAACTGAGACGATCCTCCGCCTAAGAAAGCAATTAGCGAAATCGAGACCGGGCCGCTACCGACATTAACCAATGTGATGGTTTGCGCGGCGCTGACCGTTCCCACTTTTTGCTTGGCGAAGGTCAGGCTGGACGGGGATAGACTGACCCAAGTGCCGGTCCCTGACAGGGATACCGACTGTCGGAGACTGATGGCATTGTCTTGCACCTCCAGCGCTGCCATAAGGCGCCCTTTGTTCCTCGGCGCGAAGGTTACATAAATGTCGCAACGGGCACCCACCGCCACGCTACTGCCACAATTATTCGTCTGCGAGAAATCGTGCGCTGCACTTCCAGTCGTACCAATCTGACTGATGTTGAGAGTCTGTTTGCCCACGTTTGTCATGAGAATCGAGATCGTGCTTTGAGTTCCCACTAGCTGCGTCGGAAACGTCAAGGTCGCCTGCGAAAATAGAACCGCTGGTCCATTTGTCTGCAGCGAAACGTAGGCCGCCGATCCACTGAATGCCGCGAGAGCCACGTCCATGGCGCCATCGTTGTTGAAATCGCCCACAGCCAGGCCCTGAACATACACGCCACTTTGAAAAACGTTGGGAAACACTTGGAACGTACCGTCACCATTGCCAAGCAAGATGGAGATTGTGTTCGCGGCAGAATTACCCACCGCTATATCGGGAATCCCGTCGCCATTGAAGTCAGCAACGGTTGCTCCATTTGCCAAGGAATAAGAGGTTAGGTAGGTCATTGCGGACCCGAATGTACCGTCTCTGTTTCCGAGTAGAACACTGGCCCCGTTATAGTTCCCTACAACCAGGTCGAGGACTCCGTCGCCATTGAGATCGATAGCCTCCACCGTGTAAGGACGGACACCACTTGGGTATGCGACCGGCGCCTGAAACGTTCCATCCCCCTTGCCGAGATAAATGTCCACGTTACTGGAGAAATCGGTAACAGCGAGGTCGAGAATGCCATCGCCATTGAAATCCCCGGTGCAGATTCCGTAGCCTGCGGCGGTCATGGCCGGGCCTGCGCGAAATGTCCCGTCGCCGTTTCCCAGCAAGATCGAAAAAGGGGAACTCACCACTGCCAAGTCGAGTTTCCCGTCGCCATTAAAGTCCCCCGCAACCATGCCGATGGGACTGCTCCCGGTCGCATAGTCTACAGGAGCCTTGAAAGTCCCATCCCCATTTCCCAGAAGAATGGAAATAGTATTAGCGTAATTATTGCTGGTTGCCAAATCGAGTTTGCCGTCGCCGTTGAAGTCGCCTACCGCGATCCATCCCACCTGCGCCCCGGCTGGATAAAGCACCACAGGACGGAATGTTCCATCGCCCTTTCCGAGGAGAATGGCGACTGAATTGGTCAGCGTCCAATTAGCGACCGCCAGATCGAGGTTGCCATCATTGTTGAAGTCTCCAACGGCCACGTATACCGGATAACCCAAGGTCGGAAAGTTGGACCCGGTGAACGCGACCGTGGGAACCGAAGCTACCACAGAAAAGAACGCAACATTGGAAGTTGGATTCGCGGCCCCAGGGTTGGTTACAGTGACCGAAGCTGTTCCTGCCGTCGCCACGTCGGCGGCGAGGATCGTCGCGGTCAACTGAGTCTTGCTGACGAACTGAGTCGCCCGTGGCTTGCCGCTCCAGTGAACCACCGAACTAGGAACGAAACCGGCTCCATTCACCGTGAGCGTGAACCCAGTGCTCGCCGGCGCTGCAGTCGTTGGCACCAGAGGCAAATTGATCAGCGGAACGGGATTCGATTGCGCCCAAGTCGCGGCGCTCACACAGATAAGCAGCAAAGGCAGAAATGCCGGCTTCATAACGCACCTTTCCCGAGCGCGACGGAGATAAGGCTATTTTTCAGCTTAGGTAGCGAGGAGCGGGGAAGCCTCGACTGGTGAATTCTCATGCCAACTATGACCGGTGTCAAGGTCAGCAATTTTGTGATGTCGGACTTCCGCGATTTATTCGCGCGGGAGGTGCACAGAGAACAGCCACAACTGTTGTAACCAGGCCATTGCACTCAAAACCCCCGTTTTAAAAGGTCAATGAGTGAAATGGCGATTTCTCGCCAAATTGCCTAACTGTCATTTGACCGGACGAAAAGAATCCATTATCTCCACTCCGATTTGGCGGCCGAGACTCGCTAGCCGGCCACACGAAAGTGAGCACGTAAAAGCGGCCAACGCCACATACGTACCGCTCGAAGAGCATCGTATTGCCACGAAGGTCCTCCTTTTCCTCCCACGCAGGCCGCCCGCTCACTAGGACGCGCCTTCCGCGACTCACTGAGACTGCTCTCCCCCAAGATCTGTTTCTGCCGGCTACCGATCTTCACTGAGTGATTCTTGAACAATCATTCCCGAACGAATCCCGCTAGAGCGAGTGCCGCAGATGTTCCTCTGCGCTAAGGTTCGCGCCGGCGAGCAGCAGGAGTCCGGTCAGAAATGCCCAGAACATCATGCTCACCGACAACGCGAAGGGCCCGTAGACTTCGGCGAAGTTGAGCCAGGGCAGAGCCAGGATGTAGCCGTACTTCAGCGCTTCCGAGAGCAGTCCCATGATGATGGCGGTGGGCAGCACAGCGCGCGCCGGAACCTTGCCGTTGGGCAGCACCCAGTAAATAAGAAAGAAGATGGCGATGCTGGCGGCGATGGCGGAGATCTTCATCACCACAAATCCCACTATGCTAATGAATCCGGTGCCGTGGCCGCGCAGCAGAGATCCCAACAGTGACACATTACCCGCGGTCAGGGCGACGGAAAGCAGAGCCAGCACGCCGCAGCCGAACGCCAGTCCCAGCGCGATCAACTGATTGCCGATATAGGAGCGGTTGTTGGGGAAGCGCCAGATGCGGTTGAGCGCGACCTCCAGCGGCATAAATACGCCGGTCGAGGTCACCAGCAAAATGACCAGCGAGGCAATCTGCACGCGGTGCCGCGCGTTGGTCATCGCGTCCAGATTGCGGATGACGAACTCCTGGCCGGCCGGGAGGTAGTCTCTCAGATCATTCCTGACGACTTCGAGCATCACGCGCGAGTGAAAGACGCGCCGGATGAGGGTCATCAACAGCATCACGAAGGGGAAGAACGAGAGGATCGCGTTGGCTGCAACTGAGAAGGCAAAGGTGTGCACGTCGGTGCGCAGAAGGTATTTCGCGGTAGAGATCGCCATCCCGGAGAAGTGTTTGCGCGGCCGGCGACGCGGCGGGGTTGCGGCACCCTCCGCAGGGTGCGAAACGGTAGCTGTAGTTTGATCGGGCACGGGCCTTCACTTAATCCTATCAAAGGGTTGCAGCCGGTTCCGGCTTTCCCGGAAACGAAGGTCCAGGGGCGGGAACGCGCCTTTTCTTATACCTTGTTAAAGATTCTAATGTGACCCGAGGTTATTGTTGGACTCCGTTCACTAATTTTTCTTGCGTAACGATTTAATACTGCTTATGATCTGTGGCTCATGACCCGATGAATGTCGGGGAGTGAGTTGGTAAGGCAGGTTGATGTCTTGAGCAGAGCGGTAGAAATCAGCGCCGATGGTCCAGGACTCCGCAAGGTCACGCCGCATTTTCTCTAGGCGTCGTTGCACCGAGGAGTCTTTTGCTTTGGGGCAATTTCTCCGGCACAGAGGACGCAACCGAGTTTCACTGGTTTTCTTGAGGGGGTGCTCCGTTAGTTCGGGGCAAACGATACGGGAAATCCGGGGAAACTAATTCTTAATGATCAGGGAAAGGAGTTTTTCTGTGAGAGAGAAGGGAACAGTAAAGTGGTTCAACGGGGCGAAGGGATATGGATTCATCCAGCGCTCCACGGGAGAGGACGTGTTCGTGCATTTCTCCGCCATTCAGGAGAACGGCTACCGCTCGCTCAACGAGGGTGAGACCGTGGAGTTTGATCTGCTCAAAGGCCCCAAAGGCTTTCAGGCGGGCAACGTCGTCCGCGCCTAACCTGCTGGTATTGCGATCGCCAACCCTCCCGCTCGGCGGGAGGGTTTTTCGTTACTGCGCTTAATGTTCCGACTGGAACATTAGGCCTAATGTTCCGACTGGAACATTTGTGCATGCACTGGTGTGCGTACCCAGAGATACGTATAGACTGCTTTAAGTGAAACGGATTGCGGGAGTTAGGAGGGGCGGAAGGCGGGGAGCCCGAATGGCGAAGGAGGCTGGCACTCGACGGCGGGGAGTGCTAATTACATAGACTTGAGGGATGGGGAACGTCCCGTCTGTCCCCGGATTATCCCCTTGCAAAGACCACAAGGACGGGGCACCCACTGTGTTGGTGACGGCGGCGAGGTCAGAAGCCTGGGCCACCCGCCACCGACGCAGGGAGGCAATACACGTACGAGGTTCCAAAAGAAGGCGGCGGAACGCAAACTAAGATCGTGACTAATCAGTTGAAGGATGAAAATCACGGACCTCATGTCGAAGCGGGTGCACCAAAGGCTAACGGACAAACTGATCCATCGGGACGGCTCCGTCATGCAAATCCCAAAACTAAGATCGACGTGAACCAATGAATCGGGACCCGAAGATGGCAAATGCAACTCCCGGAAAGCTCGGACTGCTAGTCCGGCGAAATAAGGGCCGCACGGATCATCCGTATTATGCGACTGAACTCGCCCATGTGCTGAAGGCCGGAATACGTCCCGGTGACATCCTCGACCTCGAACAGACGGACCACCTTTTCGCAGCTCATCGGGATCAGTCGGTCAGGAGTAACAAAGAGATTGGCTTCGCGTTCAAGAAGAAGTGGAAGTATGAACCGACAACAGAATGGTTGGTTCTCTGCAGGTGCCTTGAGGAGAGGCTACGTAGCGAAACAGCCGTGCTCTTTGCAGGCCCGTACGAGTATTGCGGCGCAGTCAAGGTGGACGCGTCTCGGGCATTGAATGCGGCCATCCCGCTCCTTGAGTTTGACAGAAATACGGTCCGACTCCAATCTGTTTCGTCAGAGTCAGGTCTTTTCTTGGATCTTTTTGAGCAAGACTCAGAGTGGTTTATTGAACTGGTTGTGTGGGGCCAATGGAAGAGGATGGCAGAGAGCTGCGATTGAGGATGGGGGAATTCGGGGACGACGGGAGGTTCCCCATTTTTCCCTCTCACGCGGCGAGACAAGAGTGGACGGGGCCGGGCGCCTCGTCCAAGTGATCGAGGACCCTGCCGGCCTGGCGCTGGAGAGCGACTATCAGTACGATGCGGCGGGCAACCTGCTCTGCGTTGAGCAGCATGGCGGCGTCACTGGCACAGGATGCTCATCCAACCCGAGCAACGATTCAACCAGCGCGTGGCGGGTGCGGCGGTTCACCTATGACGATGTCTCACGCCTGCTCACGGCCAAGAACCCTGAATCCGGCACCATCGCATACACCTACGATGCCGACGGGAATGTTGTGACCAAGACGGATGCACGCGGCATAACCACCTGTTTTGGCGACTGGTCGTCCTCGACGTGTAATGGCGCAACTGGTTACGATGTTCTGAATCGTCTCTTGAAAAAGACCTACAGCGACGGCAGCACGCCCACCGTGCAGTTCGGTTACGACGGGGTGGCGCTCACGGGCTGCACGATTGCCGCTCCAGGCGACACGGATACCTATCCGACTGGACGGAGAACGTCCATGTGTGACGGCTCGGGAGGAACCTCGTGGGTTCACGACCCCATGGGCCGGGTGAAGCAGGAAAGGCGCGCCATCGGAACGCTGACGGTCAGTCACTACATCGATTACACGTACAATCCGGACGGGTCGCTCAAGGTCCTGCAAACTCCCCCGATGAAGCAACTGAATTACACCTTCGATATGGCGGGCCGCCCGACGCAGCTGGTGGATTCCACGGACAACATCAACTTCGCCCTCAGCGCGACCTACGCACCGGCAGGAGAATTGGCCGGGGCCACGCTGGGTTCAGCCACGGGGTTTAACGGATTCACAGTCTCGAACGCTTACAACAACCGCTTGCAACCGGCTTTGCTCTCGGCCTCCAGTCCTTCGGCGACCGTCTTCAGCGACTCCTTTGACTTTCACCTCGGCGCTGGCGACAACGGGAACGTCTTTAAGATCACGAACAACCGCGACAGCACGCACGGGCGCGATCAGAATTTCCTCTACGACTCTCTGAATCGAATCCAGCAGGCTTACAGCAGCGGTTCCGGCACTTTCAGTTGGGGAGAGACGTTCTCGCCAACCGCGACAAGTCCGGGCGTAGCACCCACAACTCCCGGCATCGACGCCTGGGGAAATCTGACGAATCGCTCGGGAGTCACCGGCAAGACCTACGCCGAGCCGCTGAACTGCCCAGCCAACACCAACAATCAGCTTACGGCCTGCTCTAACCCTTACGACGCGGCAGGGAACATGACGGGCTACGCCGCAGCATCGTACGTCTACGACGCCGAGAACCGTCTGGTTTGGACTTCGGGCGACCGCTACATTTACGACGGCAACGGCCAGCGCGTGCAAAAGTGCCAAGCGGCGAGTGCGACCACAGCGTGCCCGACCACTGGCACGACTGGAACGCTCTACTGGCGCGGGACAGGCAGCGAGACGCTCGCCGAAACCGACCTCGCAGGCAACGACCAGGAAGAATACATTTTCTTTAACGGCCAACGGATCGCCCGCCGCGACACGACCTCAACGGGAACGACCATTGCGATCCACTACTATTTCTCTGACCACCTGGGCACGCACGGGGTCGTGGAGAATGCGACGGGAACCGTTTGCGAGCAGGACATGGATTACTACCCTTATGGTGGCGTGGAGAACGATTATTGCAGCAGTACAAGCGTGCCCCAGAACTACAAGTTCACTGGCAAAGAACGGGATGGGGAGTCAGGGCTTGACTACTTCGGAGCTAGGCACAACGCTCCCACGATGGGGCGGTTCATGACACCCGATCTGCTGCTGAACAGCGGCCAGCCATGGAATCCGCAGTCCTGGAATCGCTACGCCTACACCGAGAACAATCCGCTGCGCTACACAGATCCAACGGGGCTATATAAGTTTGGGAAGTGCTCTGGAACTGAGGATCAGTGCAAGGCCGATGAGCAGAGATTCAGAGACTCCATAGCGAAGGCAAAGGAAGCTTTGAAAGGTCTGGATCCAAATTCGAAGGAAGCCAAGGAGTTGAAGAAGACCATTGACAAACTCGGTGACGAAGGAAAGGGCAACATCAAAATTAACTTTGGAGACGCTGGCAAGAAAGATGGACAGCCCAACCTCGGAAGGACTCTCGGAAATAGCATCACGATCAACTACGCGGCGGTGGACGAGGTAGAAAAGGACTTCAGCCTAAACGCATCCGAGAGTGCCGCTCTCGATGCTGGTGTGACCACGCACGAGGGCACGCACGCAGGTGGTGGGCCGAGCATCTTAGGCTTATTGGGCGAACGGGGAGAACACGCTGCTTACTTTACAGAATCGGTGACATATCAGGGCCTTCGCAACACTGACCAGACACTGAATTTATGGAATGAAAGCTGGCTGGCGGCAGACAACGACAAGCTGTCAATCGAGAGAAATCGGGAGGAGTCCATTCAAAACGCGATCCATCCACCGAAACAGGAGAAACCGCAATGAGAATAGTCCCATGGGTGACTTTTGCTCTCCCTTTTATTTTGAGCTGCTGTGGCTTCAGTTGGGGACAAGGGAGTATGCAGCCTGTTGAAGCAACTCTGTGTGAGTTGTACCAGCATCCGGACCACTACGCGGGCAAGATGGTTAAGGTCCGAGGGACAATCGCCGGGAATGACATGTGGATAGATGCCATTGCGAAAACGCCATGTTCTTCTTGGATGAGCATCGTCGTCGTTTTTCCCAAGCAGGTAAAACCCGTACCTGACTTCGATCTCGTACGCGACGATTCTTTTAGGGAGTTCGAGAATGCGATGTATCATCCAAGGCCAATCCACATTGACGCGATGTTTGAAGGCCGTTTCGATTCGGTTGTCAGTGTGCAAGATGGCAGGCGCACGAAAACGGGCAGAGGATATGGAAAAGGGCACGAGCACGACGGTCGGCTAGTTTTGCACAGAGTTTCCGATGTGATCGCAAAACCTGTTCCGCCTAGGTGAACCGATTTACCGATTTCATGTACGACTCGCTGAATCGGATTCTGAGTGGCCAGTCGAGCGGTGCGGGAAGCACAAGTTGGGGCGATACTTATGTGATTGACGCGTGGGGCAACCTGACCAACATGAATCCCATCAGCGGAAAGGCTCTCGGGCAGAACTTTCAGGCGGCCCCGGCGAGCGTCCAGAACCAGCTCAATGGCTTCTGCAATGACGCGGCGGGAAACCTGGTGTTGAACACCCCGTGTCCCACGCCCCCTTTCACGCCAAGCTACTATTACGACGCCGAGAACCGCCTGGTTTGGACTTCGGGCTACCGCTACATTTACGATGGCGACGGCCAGCGCGTGGAAAAGTGCCAGGCGGCGACCGCGACCACAGCCTGCCTCACCAGCGGCACGACGGGAACGCTTTACTGGCGCGGGACGGGCAGCGACACCCTGGCCGAGACCGACCTTGGGGGCATCCAACAGGAAGAGTACATTTTTTTCAGCGGGCAGCGGATCGCGCGGCGCGACATATCTTCGACGGGTGGCACCGCCGGCTTGCACTACTACTTCTCCGACCATTTGGGGACTCATGGGGTAGTTGAGACTTTGACCACGAGCGGTGGAGTCAGTTGCGATCAGGACATCGATTTCTACCCCTACGGCGGCGAGGAGAACGACTACTGCACGACGCCGGTGCCGCAGCACCACAAGTTCACCGGCAAGGAGAGAGATACCGAATCCGGACTGGACAACTTTGGGGCTCGCTATCACGCATCCAGCCTCGGCAGGTTTATGACGCCGGATTGGGCCGAGAAACCAATCGACGTACCATACGCGAACTTTGGCAATCCGCAGAGTCTCAACCTCTACAGCTACGTTCAGAATAATCCGACCACTGTCGGCGACGCGGATGGTCACTGCTCAGGGGATGACTGCGCCAAGATTACTGTGGCTGCTGAAGTTACCAAACAGCCAGAACTCGAAAGTTCCAGAAGCGGAAGAACATCTACTGCGACGGCTGAAGGTGAGGTTCAGTACGCAGTTAAGTATAGCGGAAAGCCAATGGCAGATACTCCCATTCATGAAGATGTCTCCAACAGGAGTACTAGAGACGGAAGACCTGATCCGAGCACGACTACAACAAGGGACGATAAAACGAACAAACAGGGGTTAATCACAGACCAGTCCTCCATCAGTGTTAAAACCGAGGCTCCTTCCCTACCTGGAACGAATGCGGCTGAACAGACTATGACGACCAGCGTTTTCTCGAAGGAAACAACGCAAACACTGACGATGACATCCCCTTCAGGCTGTTCGTGTTCAGTTACGGAGAAACGCACTTTATCAAACGCGAGTGGTGATTATAAATTGACCCTGCAATCTCCACAGACACAGAAGGCTACTGTAGTACCACCCCCCAAAACACTTCCTCAGAATCCGCCCAATCAATTCTGAATGATGATGCTTGAGGGGTGGTAACGAAGGAGGTGCATGATGATGAAACTGATCGCTTCGATTTGTTTGCTTGCTCTTGTCTTCGGTCCACCCGGCGAAAGATTTCGGAAGTATCACGCCGTCGAAGCCTATGAGATTAGGTCGGGGATTATGATCACGCCAGTCTACACAGCCAGTCATGATGTATGTGAGATCAGTATCGAAAAACGGCATTATTCCAACAACAATGTCGATATGGACGCAGTAATGCCGAAAGAGCAAATTCTGTCATTGTTCGATGAACTTGTTTCACGGGAAGAACGAGGCCAGCCGGGCTGGAAACTTCCTGGGGATACGGAGATTACCGAGAACGATAGTGGCATTGTCACGACACGCGTCCCGTACGAGAGTGTGACTTTAGCGATGTATGGAAGAAAAGACAGTCAGAAATACGTTGCTGCGATAATTTTCTGGAACAACCGGCAATGCAATGCAAAATAAGGCAGCAGACCGTTACGATGGGGCTGCCTACACCTATTACACTCTCCGTCGTTTGCGCAGTGGAACTATATTTTTTCCGCAGGCTGCCGACCCCATTGGTTTCTAATGCGGTGCGCGCGCTAGACCCGGCACGAGGCCAGAAAGGGATCGAGTCTCACCACAACTACAACGAGATGCCCCCCGATCCTCCGAAGCAGTAGCTGGTGTCCAATTGTGCAGAGGAGTGAAGGATGCCTAAAGCAATGCGGTTCCATAGCGCTCGCAAGTTCATGAAGGTGCTGCTAGCTGCAAATCTCTGCTTCTGGATCTATTTTGCGATCTCCTTTGCTCAGGCTTCGTATCCGTTCAAGCACGATCCGTGGGGCCATCGAGCAGGAGCGGGATATACCTTCGCGGGGCACTCCATTGGGATCGTAGAATCTCCGTTCACGCATCCGTTTTTTAACCTCGCCTTCTGGGTCGAGTTCCCGTCCTTCGCCCTGGCCAGAGGTGGCCAGAATCTGCTTTTTCCGCAGGTGACTGGTGATCGTTTCTTTGCGGGAATCTCGGAAGGGGGCTGGAGGCTGCTGACGATAGTGGTGCTCTCGTTCCTCCAATGGTACTTGGTTGGTTGGGTAGGTCAGAAGCTCTGGCAGAGGTGAGCAACATGGCGGCGCCACAGGGACAGGATGCTCGTCCAACCCGAGCAACGATTCCACCAGCGCGTGGCGGGTGCGGCGGTTCACCTATGACGATGTTTCACGCCTGCTCACGGCCAAGAACCCTGAATCCGGCGCCATGACATACACCTACGATGCCGACGGGAATGTTGTGACCAAGACTGATGCCCGCGGCATCACCACCTGTTTTGGCGACTGGGCTTCATCGACGTGTAATGGCGCAACTGGTTACGATGCTCTGAATCGTCTCTTGAAAAAGACTTACAGCGACGGCAGCACACCCACCGTGCAGTTCGGCTACGACGGGGTGGCGCTCAGCGGCTGCGCGATTGCCGCTCCAGGCGACACGGATACCTATCCGACTGGACTGAGAACGTCCATGTGTGACGGCTCGGGAGGAACCTCGTGGGTTCACGACCCCATGGGCCGGGTGAAGCAGGAGAGGCGCGCCATCGGAACGCTGGCGGTCAGTCACTACATCGATTACGGCTACAATCCGGACGGGTCGCTCAAGGTCCTGCAAACTCCCCCGATGAAGCAACTGAATTACACCTTCGATATGGCTGGCCGCGCGACGCAGTTGGTGGATTCCACGGACAACATCAACTTCGCCCTCAATGCAACCTACGCGCCACCGGGAGAATTGGCGGGGGCCACGCTGGGTTCAGCCACGGGCTTTAACGGCTTCACGGTCTCGAACGCTTACAACAACCGCTTGCAACCGAGTTTGCTCTCTGCCTCCAGTCCTTCGGCGACCGTCTTCAGCGACTCCTTTGACTTTCACCTCGGCGCTGGCGACAACGGAAACGTCTTCAAGATCGTGAACAACCGCGACACCACACACGGGCGCGACCAGAATTTTACCTACGACTCGCTGAACCGAATTCTGAGTGGCCAGTCGAGCGGCACGGGAAGCACAAGTTGGGGCGATACTTATGTGATTGACGCGTGGGGCAACCTGACCAACATGAATCCCATCAGCGGAAAGGCTCTCGGGCAGAACTTTCAGGCGGCCCCGGCGAGCCTCCAGAACCAGCTCAATGGGTTCTGCAATGACGTGGCGGGAAACCTGGTGTTGAACACCCCGTGTCCCACGCCTCCCTTCACGCCAAGCTACTATTACGACGCCGAGAACCGCCTAGTTTGGACCTCGGGTTACCGATACGTTTACGATGGCAACGGAGAGCGCGTGGAGAAGTGCCAAGCGGCGAGCCCGACCACGGCCTGCTTGACCAGCGGCACGACGGGGACTCTTTACTGGCGCGGGACGGGCAGCGACACGCTGGCCGAAACTGACCTTGGGGGCAACGACGAGGAAGAGTACATTTTCTTCAACGCCCAAAGAATCGCGCGTCGCGATACTACTTCGACAGGCACGACCATTGCTATCCACTATTACTTCTCCGACCACCTTGGCACGCACGGCGTCGTGGAGAACGCCACGGGGACCGTCTGTGAGCAGGACATGGATTACTACCCTTACGGCGGCGTGGAGAACGACTACTGCAATAGTACAAGCGTGCCGCAGAACTACAAGTTCACGGGTAAAGAACGCGATACCGAATCCGGACTTGACTACTTCGGAGCCAGGCACAACGGAAGCACGATGGGCCGATTCATGACGCCCGACCCAATCGGAATCATGAAGCAGAAATTCGTCGACCCGCAGCAGTGGAACATGTACGCTTACGTGCGCAACAACCCGTTGCGCTTCATCGATCCGACAGGCATGTATGACGTTGACTGCAAGACTGGCGACAAGAAGTGCAACAAAGCCGCCGACAACTTCGAGAAACAGCGGCAAAAGGACCTGAAGTCAAAAGATCAGAAGGTCCGAGACGCAGCGAAAGCTTGGGGCAATCGCGACGAACACAATCGTGTCAGCGTGACATTTAAGCCCCAGGCTGAGGTGGACCGGGATGCGGGCACACAACCTGGCTATAGAACCGATGCGATTGTCACAGCGATTGGAGCGAGAGGCGATGACGATGGTCACATTCAAGCGGAGTTCTCAGAAAGCCTTGGAGGGTCAAGCCTCGGCCAGACAATCGCGCACGAAGGTTCGCATGTCGGAGACGATATGAACTTCCTTAACTCCTATGATTCCTCCACTGGAAAGTACAATCCAGGCCTCAACTTTACGCACTTTGACACGGAGTTCCAAGCTTTTGAGGCCGGTTCAGGTGTTAAGTCCTACCCAATGTTCCCGAAGGGTCCCAAGGGCTATCAAAAGCTTGAGGATTACATCTATCGGGCCTATCCCAACGCGGACGATTTAGTGTTTGCGCCGTCGGTGTTCCCGCAATGAGATCAACTACTCTAATCGTGCTGCTGCTTGCGGTTCTCATTAGCCCAACTGCATTGGCTCGCGACGATAAATGCTCCGCCTCCGCTCAAGCGGTTCCGTTCTGCACAGTTCTGTCTGATGCCGCCAATTACGACGGGAAGGAGATTACCGTCAGAGGGCTCTATAGGATGGTGGTCCACGGGTCTTTTCTGATGGGGGCAACCTGCCCGAAGATCAAAGTGAACGTAAGACAGGCACCAAACTACAAGGCCGACAAGAATGCCTCAACTATCATTCGATCCCTCACAAAAAAGGATCAGTTTCAGGTAGCCGATGTTGTCATCCGGGGAACATTCCGTGTCGCGCACGAAGGACAATGCTTTGGGCAAAACTGTGAGCTCTATGAGCTGGAAAGTCACGAGCTTCTATGCGCTCAGAGGCCGAAGTCCGACCCTACCGCGATGCCGACAACCGTCAGGCCATGAGACAGGCGGAATGCGGGGACAGACGGAAGGGAACAATGGAAACGTCTACAAATAACCAACAACCGCGACACCACGCACGGGCGCGACCAGAATTTTACCTACGACTCGCTGAACCGGATTCTGAGTGGCCAGTCGAGCGGCACGGGAGGCACAAGTTGGGGCGATACCTACGTGATTGACGCGTGGGGCAACCTGACCAACATGAATCCCATCAGCGGAAAGGCTCTCGGGCAGAACTTTCAGGCGGGCCCGGCGAGTGTCCAGAACCAGCTCAATGGGTTCTGCAACGACGCGGCTGGAAACCTGGTCTTGAACACTGCGTGTCCCCAGCCCCCGTTCACGCCAAGCTACTATTACGACGCCGAGAACCGCCTGGTTTGGACTTCGGGCTACCGCTACATCTACGATGGCAACGGAGAGCGCGTGGAGAAGTGCCAAGCGGCGAGCCCCACCACAGCCTGTCTGACCAGCGGCACCACGGGAACGATCTACTGGCGCGGAACAGGAAGCGACACCCTGGCCGAAACCGATCTCGGGGGCATCCAACAGGAAGAGTACATTTTTTTCAGCGGGCAGCGGATCGCGCGGCGCGACATATCCTCGACGGGGGGAACCGCCGGCTTGCACTACTACTTCTCGGACCATTTGGGAACACACGGCGTGGTGGAGAACGCCACCGGAACCACGTGCGAGCAGGACATCGACTACTACCCGTTCGGCGGTGTGGAGAACGACTATTGCAGCAGTACAAGCGTGCCGCAGAACTACAAGTTCACCGGCAAGGAGAGAGATACCGAATCCGGACTGGACAGCTTTGGTGCACGGTACGACGCCTCCAGCCTCGGGAGGTTCATGACGCCAGACTGGGCGTCTAGTCCCGAAGATGTGCCATACGCGAATTTTGAGAATCCGCAGAGCCTGAACCTCTATGCATACGCGTTAAATCACCCGCTGCAATTAGTCGACACCGATGGACATGACTTAGTTGTTGCCGCAGCACTGCAGAGCACGGTGACCCAACTTAGAAAAGAGTCCACATCCTTCGACGCCGAACTGGCGGCGCATGAAGGGCCGAACAGTCCCAACCTCACATTCACCACCGGCATGACTCCTAACGATCCAGATGGTTCCCCGACAACTGGGAATACGGTCGTAGAGCTTACGGGTGGCCCGGTTCAGGATTGTCCCACGGCAGAATGTGTTACCGTCGATAGGCCCTACAACTACAAAGGCGCTACTGTGACCATCAACGACTCGGTTACGGGTGACAAGAGCCAAACCGAAGACGTTCTAAAACACGAAACTGGGCATGTACACGATTCCCGCACAAACACGACCCAAAAACACAAGGATTCGGAGAACACGCAACGGTCGAAGGGGAAAACGCCCGGCTGTACCCAGAATTGCCATGACAAACGCCCAGAAGAACAGCGAGCAAATCAATTCAAGGATCAGGTAAATGAGGAGAAGAAGCAATGGGAGAAGCAACATTGTCACGGTTTCTTTCACAAGACCTGCGACCAGTAGCAAAGGTTTTCTTCGCCGGGTGGTTTGTCTCGTGTACCCTGTGGCTCTGTGTAGGATCGACTGTTGCACAGAGCTGCCCACCTGAGAAATTGCAAGCAAAGGCGGAGGAGATTGAACGTGAGCTACTGCCACGAATGGGCGCCGTTCGTCTCCACCGGCTCGAAGAGTTGGAAGACGACGTTTTCGTCCGAAGATCAGACAGCAACAGCGTGGACAGTCCGTTTTTTCTCTACCAAGTCGAGCAAAGGCGCTTCTATCTAAAGCACGGCGAAGTCGTAGAAAACGTTACTGCCGGGGCATTCTCTCAGTATGTTGGCATCGCTCAGGACGCGGAAAGCGTCTATCGTCTGGCTGGATTCCCTGATTCGGAGGACAACTTCAAGCGTCTAGTGGTGGACTTCCATCTGCTCGCCCCGCATAACCCCAGCGACGCACAGTCACGCGCACTTTTTTGTGCGCGGGTTGTTTTCGGTCAAGAGCCTCAACAATGGATCCTCGACGAAGCACAGGCTCAAGTGCGTGTTTCGGACCGCCTGGCCGAGCGGGGAAAAGATGCGTCCCGTCAGATCGCACGGTGGTGGCGCGATTTTCGGCGCAACCATCCCAAGAGCAACGTGAATCTGACAACCACGACCGCCGCGGATGGGACGTTTCTCACGCGATTGGCTCTGTTCTGGGCACCCGTCGAATCCGACATCCCGCCCGAGATCCGCGAACTGCAGATCCAGGTGAACAGGGACGGATCGTGCCATCGAGTTATTGACTCGCCCTAGCATTTGGAACCGGGAAAACCGGGGACGGGAAAACCGGGGGCAGACGGGTGCAGTGCACGGGACGTTCTCCATTAATCTCCATGCCCGAACCTCACCGCACTTCGACCGACAGCAAATCGCCGTCCGACGTCCCGCCGGGCTTGTAGTTTACCGAGACGGAGCGGTTATTCCAGTCGCAGGAGAAGGTGTCGGCTCCGATGAGCAGCAGAGATTTGTAGTCGGCGGTGCGCAGTTTCAGAACCGCGCCACCGGAGGTTACGGTGAGAACTGCGGCCGGGGATTGCGAGCAGTCCACGCCCACAAGCCGACCTTGGAGAAACTTCGCGGGCCGTTTGTCGGCCGTGCCCGCGGCTTGTGTGGCCTGCGCGGCAGCGCGCTTGGCGGCTTCCTGTTCCAGCACGTCGAATGGAGAAGTCTGGGTGGAGAGTTTCTTCGCCGATTCTGCGGTGGCGGCTGAGACGCCGTACTTCTGCTCGGTGGCTAGCTGCTCCAGCCGTCCACGAGCGGCGGCGGCGACTTGCGGGTTGCTGCTGGTCTTCAGGCGTTCCAGCAAGGTGCGCGCGGCTTCCCACTTTTTGTCGGAGACATAGATTTCCGCCAGATGGTAAGCGTACTGCTGGTTGCGCGGACTGAGTTGCATGGCGGCGCGTTCGGCCTGCATGGCAGCGACCGGGCCTCCACCTTGCATGCGCGCCATGGCCAGCAGGTCATAGGCGTTGGCGAATTCGGGATACCAATCGAGGACGGCGCGCAGATCCTGCATCATGTTGGGCAGCCCCTGGATATCCGAGTGCTTGGCCTGCGACATGCGGTACTTCAGCACGGAAAGGTAGTAGCGGATCCACATATCGCGCTGGTTGAGGGCGGCGGCGTCGCCCAGTTCTTCGAGGGCGGCATCAAACTCGCCGCGCTGCAAGTGGTCCCAGGCCAGGACGCGATGGGCGATCTCGTCGCCGGAGGCCGTGACTAAAGGGGCGCTCTTCTTGCCGTCTTTATCGTCTTTGTCGTCAGTCTTGTCGACAGCTGTCTTGGCCGCGTTTGGGTCGGGCGCCGTGGCCAGCGCCTGCAATTCCTGCAGGCCGGCCTCGCGGCGATCGGGAATTCGGATCTTTACTTCAGCCGTCAATGCGCGGGCATCCGTCTCGGAGATTGCCTTGGTGGTGATCACGCTGTCGTTCGGTCCCACGATCTCGGGGAACTGGTAAACCTGGGGCGCGTTCCTTTGCAAAGCTGCTTGCCTGGAGGCATCGAGCGCCAGGAACAGCGGCGTGAGCGAATGGAAGTAGTCTTTCACCGCCTGATCGAACTGCGCGGCTGTCACGCCGTAGGCTTTCTGGATGGCTTCTTCCACAGGCACGTGCTGGTTCTCGACCAGGTCAAAATAGGTTCCCGTCTCGGGGAGCTTTTTCTCGTGCAGCAGATAATGCATCGTCATCCATGACTGGGCATAGAAGAGCGTGTGGCGCGTGCCTTCGGTGTAGGTGGAGGTGTCATGCTTCATGGTGAGCAGGTCGGGCAGCGCGAGCCAGACCTGGCCGCCAAGAAGCTCGGTAAGGGACTTCGGCGGATTGCGCACTTCGCGCTGATTCTGCAGCAGGTCTTCGGTGATGGAGGAGCGCAACTCGGGATCGCTACCGATGTCGACCTGCTTGTTGTCGACGCGAATGGAACTGAAGTATTCGGCCAGGCCTTCGTCGAACCATCCCGGCACCGGAGGATAGTTGTAGTTGAGCAGCAGGTGGGCGAAGTCGTGGGCGACGGCGCGCCAGGACTCCTCCTCAAACAAATTCAGCACGATGAAGTTCTGGTCGTCGCCGGGGATGAAGAAGCCGGGCACGCCGATGGGTTGACCCTGGTGCAGCGGCGCGGTTTGGTAGTAGTTCTTGTCGTTCTTGAAAGCGAGAATGGTCAGCGGGAATGGCTCGTTGAGACGCTCCTTCATCAGCAGCGTGGCGAAGACGGCGCGCATCTGCTCGAATCGCAGAGCGACTTCTCGGCCTCTCTTGTCACCCGCGTCGGTGATGACGGTGAAGTGCGTGGAGTGGATTTCGAGCCAGGGGGACGGCTCGGCCGCAGGCGAGGATGTGGACAAGAGAACGCCCAGAAGCGTCGCGGGAAGCAATGAGATCGGGATGGGGCGGGTGCGGGCCATGGTCGTCCCGAGCGAAGAGAACAACTAGTGAAATGCTAACACGGCGGTCGCGATGCAGCCGCTTCCGTCCGGGAACTTAGTTTCCGCGACTGCCACCTCCCGATCTTCGCCAGGTGCTCTCTCTCGCTTATAATGAGTGCATGCCAATCTCAGCCAGAAACAAGCTGCGTGGAAAGATCGAGGAGATTCAGTTAGGCGATATCATGGCCCATGTAGTCGTTCGAGTGGGGGACAATCTCATTGAGAGTGCCATCACTCGGCGCAGCGCCGACGAACTCAAGCTCAAGAAGGGGGACACAGTTACCGCCGTAGTCAAAGCTACCGAAGTGATGATTCAGAAGGACTAATTCGCTTCACTGCGCGTCCACAATCTTTAGTGTCGTCACCTGCCTTACCCATCGCGCCATCCTTTTCTCGTCGGGGATCACGATACGGTAAGGGCCCTCCTTGTCATCCAGCGGCTTACCATCTTTCAAGAACGCCAGAACCACCTGCTTGTCGGTGAACGCCGGATCGAGTTCGGGAAGTGCGATCACAACGCGATATCCATCGGTTGCTTCCACCAGCAAATACGACGCCATCCTCTTTCCTCGCATCGCTTCCCCAAACTCGACTCCCGCTTTGTCTAATACGGTTTTGAGAGACACGCCCTCGAACGTTGTGGAGGCAGTGCCGGAAGCGCTGGTCGTTATCTTGATGTGGGGCAAAGCCTCAAGATCTGACCGCGCCAACAGAGTCTGTTTCCCCGTTCCGGTTTGAATGGTCAGTTGCTGTGAGCGTGCCCGCGCAGCCGGCAGAATCAGAGCAAAGACGAGGGCGGCAAAGAGTAGGCGATTTCTCATATTCAAACACGCAGAATCATCACTTCGGTAGCTTTTATTAGGGCTGCGGCAGTCTGCCCCGGCTTGAGCTGCATTTCTCGCGCCGAGCGCGCAGTGATAATCGAGGTGATTTGCTGGCCGCCGATCGAAATCTGTATTTCCGCCATGAGACCGCTAATCCGAACCGCATCGATTCTTCCCACGAGCTGATTGCGTCCGCTAACGCGGCGAATGATCTGGGCCTGTTCCGCCTCCGTTTTTCCTCGGGTGCGGAACAGCAAGCGGTCGATTTCGCTCTGGGGGATGAGGTGGTGCCCACCGGGCGTCCGCACGCTGCGCAATTTCCGTTTGTAAATCCACTGCTTGATGGTTGGGAAGCTGATGCCAAGTTGCAGCGACGCATCGCGTGGCTTAAGCAGAGCTGAATCCTTCTGTTTGCCTGGTTTGTCCATCCGCCAAGAATCCTAGGGGAACTGTGGCTGAAGGTCAAAAATATACCCGCTGTTCGGAGCACAGCGTCCGACTCCGTTGTAATGATATCAAATCATATAAGAATCGACAGGCAATCTATCCTTATTATACACTTCTTTCTCTCAAAACTTTCCCCAGGAGGACCAATGCGCAAGACCGCCCTATTTGTTGTGTCGGCCATCATTCTCTTCGCTTCCACGATCTCTCTCGCCCAGGACGGATATTTCGCCGGCTGGTTTGCCCGCGTAGACAAAACTAAAGACGAGCAGCCTCACTGGGTGACGCCCCTGGCTACAACCACGCCTCGTCTCGAGGAAGAGTACCGCTACGATCAACTCTGGCAGACAAATACCAAGGGCATTACCACTAACAACTACGACGGCGGAAAAGGTCTGGAATTGATTCCCTTCGAAAAAGTGGAGGTGATTTTCAATGTGCCGCCCTATCTTGCGCACAATGATCCCAAAGTTAAGGACGGACTCGGCGATGTCGCATTTCTTGTGAAGTACCGGCTGCTCTCGGCAAACGAGGAGCATGGCAGCTACATTCTTACAGCGTTTCTAGGGTGGAGCCTGCCCACCGGCGAGTACAAGAATGGAAGTTTGCATCCCATCATCACGCCCACCATCGCGTACGGAAAGGGACTGAGAGATTTCGATGTTCAAGGCACATTCGGAGTCGCCTTCCCCACCTCGGATACTCGTCTCATCGGAAACAGTTATCTCTGGAACAATACGTTCCAATACCGCATCATGCGAAAGATCTGGCCGGAGGTCGAACTCAATTCAACGTTCTTCCAGGGCGGCCCGCATGACGGGATGAAACAGAATTTCGTGACTCCGGGTCTGGTGATTGGACGCCTGCGCCTGTGGAACCGGGTGGGTTTCACCTTCGGCGGCGGCTTCCAGATTGCAACCACCCACTTCCACACCAGCAATCACAATGGAATTTTGTCGATCCGATTCCCGTTCTAGTTGTGGAATCATTGGGGCCGAGCGGGTGAGGGTGGATGGATGCCGAGTGGATGGACGCCGAGGGCTTCTAATCCCCGCTGGCATGGTTCTGCGTAGGCACCAGAACCAGCCGGGGGCGCGCTTCTGCGGGACGAGGCTGTGACGACCGACCAAAGGCATGTAGGATGCCGAAGACTGCCACGTAAGCAGCCATGACGCCAATTCCGACGGATGCGACTACGGTCAGGCAGAGAATGAGAGGCATGAAGAGCGAGATCAAGATCAACCACCCTGTCAAAAGCTTAGTGTCAGATGCTGCAAACCCCGGCCCTCGCGTCTCACCCTCATAAACCGGCGGCGTCTTCAATCTACCTGCGTTAACGCCCGCTGCTAGTGACGACCCAGATGCGTCGTAGTAAGATACGGAGTAGAGCTGTGCATTCCTAATGTCGAACAAGTCTGTAGACCTGTCGACATTACGGAAGGGCTATCCAGCCTTGTTTTTAAGACAGTCTCCAAATGGCTATTACCAGGATCTCGGTGCGCGGGGCGCGCCAGCATAACCTCAAGAACATCGACGTTGAGATTCCGCGCAATACCCTCACCGTGGTGACCGGCCTGAGCGGGTCGGGCAAGTCCTCGCTTGCCTTTGACACGATTTATGCCGAGGGCCAGCGCCGTTACGTGGAGACGCTATCCACCTACGCGCGGCAGTTTCTGGACCAGATGGAACGCCCGGATGTCGATGCAATTGATGGACTTAGCCCGGCCATCTCGATCGAACAGAAGACCACCAGCCGAAGCCCCCGGTCAACCGTGGGCACGATCACCGAGATCTACGACTATCTTCGCCTCTTGTTCGCTTCCATTGGAGTGCCGCACTGCCCCAAGTGCGGGCGACCGATCAGCCGCCAGTCGGCCGAGCAGATCGTGCAGCGGGTGATGGCTCTGACGCCCGACGACCGCGTCATGGTCATGGCGCCGATCGTGCGCGGACGCAAGGGCGAGTTCAAGAAAGAGATGGAGACGCTGCTCAAGCACGGCTACGAGCGAGCCCGCGTCGATGGGGAACTGGTCAATCTGGACGACGACCTCAATCTTGACAAGCGCAAGAACCACACCATCGAAGTCGTGATTGACCGTCTTCTGGTGAAGCCGGGGATCGAGCACCGGCTGGAAATGTCGGTGGGTCTAGCGATGAAGCTGGCTGGCGGACTGGTACAGGTGGCCGTAGTCGGCGGCGATGAGCAGCTTTATTCGGAGAAGCTGGCCTGTCCGGATTGCGGCATCAGCGTGCCGCAACTCGAGCCGCGCTCGTTCTCCTTCAACAGCATGTACGGAGCGTGCCCCGAGTGCCACGGTCTCGGCAGTCGTTACGATTTCGATCCCGCGAAGGTGATCAACGACTGGTCGAAGCCGCTGCTCGATGGCGGGTTGGGGCCAGGCTCGGCGTCGCAAGGTCTGATCCATGCTTTGCAAGTGACGGCGGCGGCGCACGGCATCGACCTGAACACGCCGTTTGTGAAGTTTCCCGAGAAAATTCAGGACCTGCTGTTGAATGGCGAGTCGGGCCGCGGGAAGACGGGCTTCCGGGGAGTTTTTGGATACCTGAAGCAAAACTTGGAAGAGTCGACTTCGGAAGGCTACCGAGACTGGCTCATGGATCACATGTCGGCGACGGAATGTCCCGTGTGCCAGGGCAAGCGGCTGCGTCCGGAGAGCCTGGCGGTGAAAGTAAACCGCATCTCGATTGCCGACTTCACGGCGTTGCCGATTTCGCGTGCGTTGGAAGTTGCACAAGGCATCAAGCTTGCGGGGCGCGAGGAGAAAATCGCCGGTCGCGTCATGCACGAAGTAGTCGAGCGCCTGCAATTCCTGAATGCGGTAGGACTGAACTACATTTCGCTCGACCGCTCGGCCGCGACTCTTTCTGGCGGCGAAGGCCAGCGCATCCGTCTGGCCACACAGATTGGGTCGAGGTTGCGCGGTGTGCTCTACGTTTTGGACGAGCCTTCCATTGGCCTGCATCATCGTGACAACGGTCGTCTGCTCAACGCCCTGGAAAATCTGCGCGACCTGGGCAACACCGTGCTGGTCGTGGAGCATGACGAAGAAACCATTCGCCGCGCGGATTACGTAATCGATCTTGGTCCCGGCGCGGGACGTCATGGTGGAGGCCTGGTCGCTCACGGAACTCCCGAAGAAATCATGCGCGAACCCAACTCGCTCACCGGCGCTTACATCTCCGGCAGAGTGCAGATCGAGATGCGCGCGGAGCGGCGCCAGAAGAACGGCGCAGCGCTGACCATTCTGGGCGCCAAGGAAAATAATCTCAAGAATCTCGACGTAACTTTCCCGCTGGGCGTGATGACGGTCGTGACCGGAGTTTCCGGCTCGGGCAAGTCCACGCTCGTCAACGACATTCTTTACCGCGCCCTCGCGCGCCAGCTTTACCGTTCGCGCGAGAAATCGGGCGAGCATAAGGCAATCATCGGCGCGGAGAACATCGACAAAGTTATTCGCATTGACCAGTCGCCGATCGGCCGCACGCCGCGCTCGAATCCGGCAACGTACACAGGCGTGTTCACCGCAATCCGCGATCTCTATGCCATGCTGCCGGAGTCGCGCGAGCGCGGTTACAAGCCCGGACGCTTTTCCTTCAACGTTTCCGGCGGACGTTGCGAGGCCTGCCAGGGCGAAGGCCAGCGGCGCATCGAGATGAACTTTCTGCCCGATGTGTATGTGCTGTGCGAGGTCTGCGGCGGACGCCGCTACAACCACGAGACGCTGGCCGTGAAGTACAACGGGAACTCCATCGCCGACCTGCTGGAGATGCCGGTCTCCGACGCGCTGCCGATTCTCGAAAACATTCCGCAGGTTAAGCAGAAGCTGCAAACGCTGGTCGACGTGGGTCTTGGCTACATTCATCTCGGTCAATCTGCGGTAACGCTCTCGGGCGGCGAAGCCCAGCGCATCAAACTGGCCCGCGAATTGAGCAAGCGGCAGACCGGCAAGACGCTTTACCTACTGGATGAACCCACCACTGGCCTGCACTTCGACGACGTGAAGAAGTTGCTCGACGTGCTGCACCGGCTGACCGACCTGGGCAATTCCATCATCATCATCGAACACAATCTGGACGTAATCCGCAACGCTGACTGGATTATCGACCTCGGTCCCGAAGGCGGCGAAGAAGGTGGCCGCATCGTGGCCCAGGGCACGCCGGAACAGGTGGCGCGGATAAAGAAGTCGTACACGGGGCAGGCGCTGACGGGGTATTTTGCGGGGAACGGGAAGCGGAGCGCCTAGGGCGGGGTCGCGTCCCTGCGTGTGGGCCGTGCTAGAATTGGCCCTATGAACGTAGGAAAAGTTTTTGAACAAGATGGCTCGTACACGCTTCTTGTGAGGCTGGGGGATGACTCGCCGGAAGTAAGGCGGTTCACATCCCTTCCGGAAATGCTGATGGACCTGCAGTCGGCTGGATTACCATTCGAGGAGCTTGTAGACTTTTCCTGTTTCGGACTCCAATCTAAGGGAAAGCTCGCGCAACTTCCGGGGCGCACGCAGGATTGGGCCGCTTACTTAGAGCAAGGGTGATCCTTGTAGTACTCCACCGCCTTTTCCAGGCTCCACGCGCGGTCACGGATGATGTCTTCCACCGCGTTCGCAGCTTCATCAAGAGAGTTCATCGCATCGATAATTGACAGAATTGCTGCCTCGTTTCGCTTGAGACCGCAGCTTGTAAGATCGTTTGAGAGCCAATGCCCTTCCCTTCTCAGGGAACTCAGCACGTCAACCATTCTCGATGCATCGGGTGTTGGTTGGGCGTTAGCCAATTCCCGAGTGCTCCGTTCCATTGAGTCCATTCCAATTTCGTGCTCGGCCTTAGAGCCGCACAGTTTCACCGCTTTACTGTGGGTATCATGGGCATGTTCCAAGGCCGCCAGTGCCTTACCTAGAGTTACTGAGGGAAGGTCGCCTGCGTGAGCGGAACAGCCTGCACCCAAGAGAACCGCTGCAATCAGAAAGGTCTTCATGACGCTGAAGTATAGCCCAACCAAGGAATGACTTACTTCCGCAGCCCAAGCAGCGGATAATCCGCCGACCGCTGGGACAGCCATCTCAACGGCGATCATTCCGGGAGACGAAGCATGGCTAGAAGCTAGGGCTCAAGCCGGTGCATCACCTGGTGGACAACACCGAGAAACCTGCGCAGTGCAAAGTCTGTGGGCAGAAACAGGGCTGGGAGATCGCAACTAGGACCTTCATTCGTGGTGATTTACTAATCATGGCAGCTCCCTCTTGAGTTCCAGGCTGCCGCCGCCGTCCCACTTCGCGCTCACTCCCGAGACCTTCCCGCTGGCATCCCGGACGAACCCATAACTGCCATATTCCGCTCGCGCAAAGAACTGGTCCTTGCTGGTCATGACCAGCGGCTTTCGGAACGGCGTCTCTCCCCAGTGCATAAACAGGTTTGAATCCTTAACCTCGAACTGGAGCGGCACCGGATATTCCTTCGTCGAATACGCTCCGGCAAATTCGGAGAGAGAGTTCTTCGCAGCCTGGGGCTGGGCAACAGCGGGTGGCGACGAAGGTTTCCCGCCGAAGAGCACTGCTTCCAAATCCCTGGGGACACGGTTGAACAGGCCCGATTCAATATTGTTCAAGAACACCAAGTAGATTTTCTGCTCCGGGTACAAAGCCATGTGAGCGGTGTAGCCTTCCAATTGTCCGGACTGCTCGACTAGCGGCTTTCCCGAATAGTTTCGCTTTCCCCAACCGTAGGGATACTTGAGAGAGCTGAACTTGAATAAACGGTCAGCATTGACCGCTTTAAGCCAGGTGTAGAGATCGTCGGCGGTAGAGTAAAGCGATCCCGGGCCGTTCCAGCCCGCTTCGTTGAAGGGCAAAGATTCGACGTCCCGGCCCAGGCCGGCGATGTATCCGACGGCATGGTTTGCAACCAGCCATTCGGCGCACATCACGCCCGTGTGTTTCAGGTTCAGCGGACGGAAGATATTCTTGCGCAGGAATGCCTCATAGCTCATCCCCGAGGCGTGCTCAATGATGGCAGCCAGCAACACGTATCCCTCATTGCTGTAGCGGTCGCTGCTGCCGGGTACGAAGAACGGGGGGACTTTGGCGATGCGGCGGACCATGTCATCCGAGCTTGGGCATTGCCGCATGAGGTCAGGTGAGTCGAGTTCGCCGACTCCGGACCTGTGCAAGAGAAGTTGCTCCACGGTGATGCGATCGCCGTTGGGGAACTCGGGAAAGAAATGGCTGAGTGGATCCTGAAGGCGCACCGTTCCCCGCTCGAGGAGCATTGCGATCGCTGCTGCGGTAAAGGTCTTGCTCAGCGAAGCCAGGCGGAACGCAGTGGATCGGCGGATTCGGAGCCCGTGCGCGCGATCCGCCATGCCGTACTCACGAACGCTTAGAATGCGGTCTCCCTGCGCCACTAGAATGACGCCTCCGAAGTCGTTGGCTTTGACGTAGGGCTGAAGATAGGAGTCCAGCTTCGAAGAGAGAGCAGATGAGTCGATGGATTGGCCGGGGACGGATTGGCCGGGGACCAGCGCTTCGGCGGTGAGAAATACAAATCCAAGCAGAAGCAGGAGTCGTGTGGCCATATGTCCTCCCGGCAGGCGTTAGACGGGGTGGAACCGGAGATGTTAGTTTAACGATTACTGCGTTCTTCGCTCTCGATCCAGCATCTATTGGATAGCTTTCTTAGCCGTCTCAGAAGGATGAGAAAAAAGGATCTCTTTGTCATTACCCGAAAACCCGCAATTTGAGACGCCGTCACTGAGCAGCGAGCCGGAGCCCGCCCCAGTTGTTGCCCATCCGTTTCCACCGGAGTTTCAACCGATTGCTGCGCCCAGAGCCGGCGAAAACCCCGTCTGGAGCGGCTGGGACGTGCTGCTGATTGCTGTGCTCGCCGTAGCGAGCGTTGCGGTGTTCGGCGTTCTGCTTTTGTTGGGGGCACATACTGTGCTTCCGCGCTCCGGTGGCAAGGGAGACGCCGCCTTGCCTGCCATTCTGGCCCAGTTCCTGGCCTACGTCGTGGTCGCCATTTACATGGTGACCTTGGTCGAAGGGAAATATCGCGTCCACTTCTGGCCAGCGATCCGATGGAACTGGCCACGCTCCCAATGGAAGATGCTCAGCCTGGGGATGCTGGTGCTGTTAGCCGTGAGTTTTCTGGGCCGTTTTCTGCCGATGCCCAAAAGCACGCCCTTCGAAGATCTGTTTATGCGGCCCCTCGATGCTTACATTATGTCGGTGTTCGCGATCACCCTCGGCCCGTTGATGGAAGAACTTTTCTTCCGTGGATTCTTGTATCCGGTGCTCGCACGGAGGATGGGAGTGGCCTGGGGGATCTTTTTCACGGCGCTGCCGTTTGGCCTGATGCACATGTTCCAGTACGGGTATGCCTGGGGAGTCGTGCTGCTGATCTTTCTAATGGGCGTGGTGTGCACCGCGGTGCGCGCCACCACCGGATCGGTAGCCGCCAGCTTCCTCGTTCATGTGGGCTATAACGCAACAGACATGTTGCTGCTAGCCGTCGCAACCGGTGGCTTCCGCCATATGGAGAAAGCAGGTGTGCTGCTTGTGAGGGGTTAAAGCTTGCAACTCGATACTAGGTACTCGGTACTTACTTCACGGTAATCGTCAACAACTGTGCTCCTGACACAACATAATCCAGCGGAGCCGTTGCCGTCTCATCCACGTTCGATTCGCCGCTGACCACCATTTCCTGATTACCCCGCATGCCGTCCATCACATTCATGATCGAGATGGGAAGCGTAGGCATCACTTTGTCGGCAACGCGGGCTTCCGGGTTCCCCTCCAGCAGCGAGACGTAGACGCGGTTGTTGGAGTGCTCTTTGTTGAGCAGCGCAATCGTTGAGGCAAGATCGAGCTTGCGGCCGAAAGCGGGATTGCCGCGGCCGATGCGGTCCAGCGTTTCACCGTCGCTCACCAGAATGCGCAGCGTGCCTTTGCTGGCCGAGGTTGGAATCTTCACACGAATCTGACGCACCATGCGCTCGCCCCGGTAGGGAGCGAGTACGGTCTCGAGCGTAATCTCCTGGCCGGGGCGGGCTTCCGTCACATCGGTGCGGGCGCTCTCCAGGCGCGCCCAGCGGCGTTCGCGGACCAGGTCGAAATCCAGCTTCACGCCCGCGATGGCCGGAGCGTTGTAGGGATTGTCATAGATGCGTCCGAAGCGCTCGCCCAGCGACAGCGCAGCCTGCATGGCGGCGGGCTGCCCGTTCTCTACTGGAGCGAACATGTTGCGCATCGTTACTTCGGGAAATCCCTTCACGCCGATGCTGCCGGCGAGCCGGTATGTAATCTCTTCGCCGAACTCGTTCACGCCGTGCAGCGCATTGAACACCGTCACCATCAGAGCCACCGGCGTTAGCTTCGGATTGTTCAGCACCTCGTAATGGAACTGCTTTACGCCACTACTGCTGTGGATGCTCAGCGTAACCGGAATCATTTGCGGCTGCCGGTCGAAGACGCCCATGATGCCGGTGTGGCGATCCTGGACAAACGTTCCCACTGGCTCCGTGGTGTTCACGATCTTGAAAGCGTTGAGCGGCGAGGGCAGCGTGGCCAAAACCTCGGCCTTATTCATGGGCAGGTCGACGGAGCCGAACTGCAACAGCGGATGTCCGCAGGCCAGCAGGCGCTGCGCATCCACGTAGGTCACGGTGCATGTGGCTTCAATATCCATGTCGCCGCGGACCAGGATCGCGCTGATGGCGGAACCGGCTTCGATCGGTTCCGGCTGCTTGTCGTCGCTCACCGAGCCTGCCCCCATGACGGGGACGATTCCGGCCGAGGCAAACTGCCCCGCGAAAAGATGAATCGCTTGCTCGGAGAATCCGTTGAAGACCAGCGGAGTCTCGATCGGCTTCAGATAATTAGCAAAGTCTTTTCCCGCAGAATCGGCCGTAGCCGGAAGCCCGGAAGGCTCTCCCGGCGCGTCAGTCTTGCCCGCGACTGCGTTCACCGAAGGTTTGACGGCGGAAGTCTCTTCCGCAGGTGAACGGTCAAGTGCGCTGATTTCCAGCATGTCGGCGATCGGCGTGACGCCGGCGATGGGCTCTTTGGAGAATTCTCCGATGCGGAAGGCGAGCGCTCCGGCGAGTTTGCCATCGAGATAAACCGGACTCCCGCTCATACCCGCTACCACGCCCGTATACTCCACCTTCTGCCCGTGCAGCCGCACCAAAATAATGTCGCCCTTGGGTCCATTCACGTTGTGCAGGACGCCAAGCACCTCGACTTCCATGGCCTCGGGCTTTACCCCCTCAAACACCGTGTAGGAGACTCCGCGCATGCCAGCGTGAATCTGGCTAACGGCAATGGTTTGAGGGTTTTGCGGCTTTGGCGCAGCAAGGTTTTGCGCTGATGCTGGCAAGGGACAGGACAGGCAAGCGACGAAGAACGCGAAAGCAAATTTTCTCATGTACCACGCCCGGAAGGACTGAATAAGCCCCACCTTCACTGAATTAGACTCCGCCAGATGGTAAGTCGTTGCCAGGAGGGGAATACCGGGAGCCGGGCAAAACATCCCAATCGCGAATCCCTGCGTCTATACTAGCACAGGGGATTTTCGCTCCCATAGGGTCTTTATCTCCATTTCTTCAGAGGTTTACATGTTTACCAAATGGGTTGTCATAAGCCGGCGGTCGCGTTTTCAGAATTTCACCAGGCCGATGTTGCTGATGGCGGTCGCGCTGGTCCTGCATTCAGGCGTCACTCCAGTCTCTGCCCAAGACCAGACGACAGGACAGGCGCAAGCGCAGCCGCAAGATAGCCCCAACGCCAGCGGCAAGCCCAAGCAGGACGCTCCCGCCGAGGCTGGCGGTCCGGGCGACAACGTCGGTCCCTACGCCCTCCCCAAGAAAAATCTCGAAGAAGCCCCCCCGCCGCCTCGGGCCGCCGCCCCCCCGAAGGTCGAGGACATACCCGACTATTCCATCAAGGTGAACGTGCCCCTGGTCAACGTGGACGTGCTGGTGACCAGCAAGAATGGCCAGTTTATCCCCGGCCTGAAGAAGGAGAATTTCCGGGTATTCGAAGATGGATCGCCGCAGCAGATCACCAACTTCAATGTGTCGAAGGCGCCCATTACAGCGGTGCTGCTGGTGGAATTCGGAGACACCAATTACTCGTTCATGGTGCAGGCCCTGCAGGCTTCGTATTCTTTTGCCAACACACTGACGAAGGACGACTGGGTTGCAATTACCTATTACGACATGCAATCGCACATTTTGTTGGATTTTACTCAAGACAAGCAAGCCGTTCGTGGAGCGCTGAATACTCTGCGGATGCCCGGCTTCTCCGAGACCAACATGTTCGACGCCTTGTACGACACGCTGGATCGCCTGGATCGAGTCGAAGGGAAGAAGTACGTTATTCTGGTCAGCACTGGAATCGATACCTTCAGCCGAATCACACTGGATAAGGTCTTTAAGAAGGTCAAGGACACCAAAGACGTCACCATCTTCCCGGTCAGCGTGGGAGGGGCCATCCGGATCATGTACGAAGCGGCGGGCCGCACTCCGCCCCGCGGCATCGGCATTCGCAAAGACCAGATGGATTACCTGCAGGCGGACAACGAAATGCGCACCTTCGCCTCCATGACCGGGGGCCGCGCTTATTTCCCGCGCTTCCAAGCGGAGTTGCCGGAAATATTCGCCGATATTTCCAGCGACATTCGCAATCAGTATTCGCTGGCCTATCATCCCACCAACAGCAAACTCGACGGCACCTACCGCAAGCTGAAAGTGCAAATCGTAGCCGCCGACGGTGGTCCGCTCAAGGTGAAAGACCAGAAGGGCAAAGAACAGAAGATTGACGTCGTATCCCGCGACGGATACACCGCCAAGCATACGGTGGATTGAGAGCAAGTGCTCAGTTTCCAGGAGTCAGTTCTCTGTCTTCGGGATGCAATGTCGCGTGCCGCGGGCAGAGAATAGAGTCTCTTTGTCGCCGAAGACGAATGACTAAGAATTGTAAAAGGTTGATCAATTGCGCGTGGGAAGCGGTTTCCTAACCGGAAGTGTAGTAACCTGTCCCGCTGACACTGATCGAAGATCGTAAAGTTCTCGATCAATGCATTCCATCAATCCAGAGAAACTCGGGGGTGTGTCTTGCCAAGGAAATTTCTCATCATCACGGCGTTGCTGCTCGCCGTTTGCAGCGCATCGGCAGCACAGTCTTTGAAACAACTCAAACATCAGCCGCCGGACGGCGCCCTCTTAACTTTTCAGCTGACCGACGGCACGGTGATGGCTCAGGGTTTCGGCGACTCTGATTGGTGGAGGCTTACGCCCGACAACACCGGAAGCTACGTCAACGGCACCTGGACGAAGCTCGCCACTCTGCCCGCCGGATATGTGCCCGATGCTTTCGCCTCGGCGGTGCTGGCCGACGGTCGTCTTGTCATTGAGGGCGGCGAATACAATAACGGAGCTTTCACACTGACCAATCTGGGTGCGATTTACGATCCCACCGCCAACACCTGGACTTCGGTGGCGCCTCCCAAGAATTGGAGCTACATCGGAGATTCACCCGCCCTGGTTCTGCCCAACGGAAAGTTTCTCGTGGGCAACAAACTCACCAGGCAGATGGCCGTGCTCGATCCCAAGACGCTTACCTGGCAGGCCGTGCATTCTGCCGGCAAGAGCGATTTCGACGCCGAAGAAGGCTGGACCCTCCTGCCCAACGGCACCGTCTTTACCGCGGACGTGAAGAACGCCCCCAACTCGGAGATCTACACGCCTTCTGCCGGCGCATGGGCATCGGCGGGCAGCACGATTGTCGATTTGCATTCGCCCTCGCCCTTCGGGTGCATTCACTATGGCCCCGGCGGCACGCTGTGTTACTACCCGCCTGGCGAAATCGGTCCGGCGATTCTGCGTCCCGATGGCACGGTCTTCGTAACCGGCTCCTACACCAGCGGAGGCAGCGGCGCTGGACACACCGCCGTCTATTCTCCCACCGCGGGCTGGTCCGTCGGCCCAGATTTCCCCAATGGCGATAATGCCGGCGATTCCTTCGCCGTGCTGTTGCCCAGTGGGCACGTGCTGGTGGAAGGGGGACTGGCGTCCTATGAGTTCGACGGCACGAAGCTCACGCCCGTCCCCGCAACTCCTGGCAGCCTGATGTTGCTGCCCACCGGCGAAGTGCTGGTAGGCGGAACGGAGGTCTACATTTCCTCGGGCACGTATTCCCCGGCGTGGGCTCCCGCAATCCACACGGTTCCAGCCACAGTGGTCCGCGGCTCGACCTACAAGATCTCCGGAACCCAGTTCAACGGCTTGTCGCAAGCCGCTGCCTTCGGGGACGAGTACGAGACCGCAACCAACTATCCCCTGGTGCGGATCACCAACAACAGCACCGGCCACGTTTTCTATGCCAGGACCCACGACCACAGCACCATGGGCGTCGCCACCGGTACGAAAATTGTTTCCACCAACTTTGATGTTCCCGCCGCAATGGAGACCGGAGCAAGTTCGCTCGTAGTCGTGGCGAACGGAATTCCCTCGCCAGCGGTGAGCATCACCGTGAACTAGAGCTGGGAGGCAGAGTCAGACAGAACTGAGTCCCGTAGCAGTCCGTGTCGTAGGTTGACGCTCGTGTGAAAAGTAGACTCTACATGCGATATCGAGCCGCGGAGCGGCGCAAGAATGCAGCCCACAGCTTGCCCTGAGCTTGCCGAAGGGGCGCAAGCCGTGGGCGTGGAAGGTGGAACGAGGGCAAGCCCCGAAGGGGCGAAAGAACATTACGACTGCGTGCGCAACAGTCGAACAGCCGGTGACGGATGTCTTCATTGATGGCATGCAGGGCGTGCTTGCCGGCCGTGGTCTTCCTGACCGGATCGAGCGGAGTAAGAATCAGGATCCGTCATAAGATCCCCGCTCAGTGCCCGCGGAACAACGCGTCCAGCAGAAACACAACCCCCGCCCCAACAAAGACCAGCAAAGCCATCCTGGCTCCCGGCTCTTTGTTCACCTCCGGCACTAAATCCGAGGCCGCCACGTATATCGTGACCCCCGCTGCCAGCGGCAGCCCCGCGTCCACATGCTGGCGAAACAGTGCCATCGTCAGAACCCCTGCCAGCGTTGCCCCACCCAGGATGACGGACGCTCCCCACGCGATTCCCCGGCTGCGTCCGCTGGCCAGCATGACGGAACTCACCGTAAAACCTTCAGGAATTTTGTGCAGGAAGATAGCTAAAAAAATAATCCATCCCAAAGCGTTCGAAACCAAAAATCCAGATGCGATCGCGATGCCGTCAAAAAACGTGTGGATGATCAGGCCAAGCAGCACAGAGTAGCCCTTGTGCGAGTGCATGAACTCATCTTTATGCGTCTCCTCGCCAAAGTGAAAGTGCGGCGTAACGGTGTGCTCGAAGAAGTGAATGATGAGGTAGCCCAGCAGGATCAGAAACGCCGCACTGCGGCCGCGCAGTTCCAAACTTTCCGGCACCATCTCGACCAAAGCAGTGGCCAGCATGAATCCCGCGCCCAGCGCGACAAAGTAGCGGAGATAACGCCGCTCCCAACTGCGCTGCACAATAATCGCCCCGCCGAAGACGTTCGCGGCGGCGGCAGTAAGGCCCAGCAGTATGCTGATAATGATCGCGTTCATTTGCGGTTGGCGAGGATAATATCAGTTCTAATAAACGAATCCACCACGGAGGCACCGAGGCACAGAGAAAACCATTTCCTTGATTTTCTCCGTGACTCCGTGTCTCTGTGGTGGGTTTAGAGCTTAACCTGAGTGCCGGATATGCATCACATCACCATCCTGCACGATGTAGTCCTTGCCTTCGAGTCTGAGGGTTCCTTTCGCGCGCGCGTTCGCCTCTGACCCTGCTTCCAGCAGTTGATCCCACCGGATAGTTTCCGCGCGGATGAAATGCTTCTCAAGATCGGAATGGATCGCTCCAGCCGCATCCTGCGCGCGGGAATGCGCGGGAACCTGCCAGGCGCGGCATTCATCTTCGCCGGCAGTGAAGAATGAAATCAGGCCCAGCAGCTTGTAAGTGGTCCGAATCAGCCGCACCAGTCCGCTCTCCGTGAGTCCGTAGCTGGAGAGAAACTCGGCGGCATCCGCGTCGCTCATCTCGGCAAGTTCGGCCTCCACCTTGCCGCAAATCGCGGTAGCCGCTGCATTCGGCCGCGCGGTAATTTCCGTCAGTTTGTACTTGCTCACCGCCTCTTCCAGCTCTTTACCCAGTTCGGTCGACTCGCCAATGTTGAGCACGTAGAAAATCGGTTTCTCGCTCAGGAACATGAAGCCCTTGATGCGCTTCTTGTCCTCGGCAGTCATCGCCATTTCGCGCAGCGGTTTGTCGGATTCCACCTGCACCTTGGCGCGCTTCAGCAGCTCGAATTCCCTTTCGAGTTCGGGCGTTTTCATCTTCTTGAGATCCTTTTCCAGCCGCTCCAGCCGCTTTTCGATCTGTCCCAGATCGCTGACCAGCAGATCGAATTCCACGTTCTTGATGTCGCGCAGCGGATCGATCTCCCCCGTATGCGGAACCGACGGATCGTCAAACACGCGCACCACGTGTGCCAGCGCGTCCACATTGCGCAGATGCGCGGAGTAAGCGGTGTCCTTCAACGCTTCCTGGCCGATGGCGCCCACGTCAACGTACTCGACCGACGTGTGCGTAAGTTTCTTCGGGTTGTAAAGCGCGGCCAGGCGGTCAAGCCGATCGTCCGGAACCTTGGCCACGCCGATGTGCGCCTCGCGCGGGTTGGCCCGCGCCTGATCCGAAAGATGCGCCTTGGTCAAAATCCGAAACAGCGATGTCTTGCCCACCTGAGGCAGGCCAATAATGCCGGTTTTCATGGGAAAGCTTCTAGCTCCTGGCTTCTAGCCGAGCAAACTCGGAGTGGATACTCACAATGTGCTTCAGCGATTGTTGAACAACCTTTCAGGATAAATGATGGGAGTTGGTATTGCCCAACTGGTCAGCCTCAAGAGATCGGGAAGGGCACGACTTCAGTCGTGCCGTAAGTAGAGCAAACGTTGCCGGCCTTAGCCGCTAGGGTGGGCTTCGGTCTTCGTCCAAGCTCGTCCGCAAATCCGCTGTCGCAAACCAATCCGTTGCGCAGATGGTCTAGCTAGGAGCTAGCAGCTAGAAGCTACGAGCAGTCAAATAAACCACCACCAGCCCCAAGAGCAGCACCGCACCTTCCACGCGCGTCGACCAGACATGCAACGCATCAAACTGAATGCGGTCGGGATTGTCGATGGACGCGGCGCTCACTTCGCCGAGCGATGCCCGCAAAGTGTCCATGCGCGGAATAATTCCGAACTGTGAGATCAACGTGAGCGCCAGCATCAGGCAGAGAAGTATATGTCGCGCCGCAAAGAGGTGCAGAGTTCCATCGAGAAGACGACTGTATAGTAGGGAACTGCTCAGAAAAATGATTCCGGAAAAAATCGCGATCCAGTGCAGCTTACTCAGAGCGCGCCCGACAACGTTGCCGGCAAGGTGAGTCGTTGGTAGAACAGAAAACGCCGTGGGCGCGAGCACGGACGCAAAAAAGATCAGCCCGCCGATCCAGACGACAAGCGAGAGCAGCATGAGATAACGCAGGAAGGACATCGCCGGGAATTATAACCGGACAAGACAATCAACGTCTTCCCTCCTTATTTGTGCCACCAGAGTTCGCGTCGAAAGAGGTTCCGCCGCAGAACCGTCCAAGCGTAGCGGGGGAGCCGGTAAAAGTTCATCAGCCAGAAAAAAGTCCAAAAGATTAGATAGTCCACCAACAGCGGCACGAGCAGGCGTACGCCGAGCGGCAAGCGAGGCTTCTTGTGCGAAAAATATCTCAGGATCTTGCCGTCCCAGGAAACCGAGAGTTTCGGCTCGTACCTGATTGTTGACAGCCGAGGCATGGAGCTGGCGATCCTGCTGCGCAAGGGCTCGACCAGGTAACACTTCCCATCCTGAAAGAATTCGACCCAGGCGTGCCCGCGGCGGTACAAGCCGCAGGACCCTCCAACAAATCGTGCATCGTACCCTAAACCCAGAAGCTGTCGCCACGTCCACAAAGCAAAGTCCTCGCAATCCCCTTTTCTATTTTTTTCAAATTCGTCGGGAGGCTGCCAAAAGTCTTCTTTGCCGAATAACTCTTTGTCGGAAACGTACTGACAAGTAGCCAGAAACGTTCGAATGTCTTTTATTGAAGTGCACTTAACATCGAGCGGTTGACTCACATAGCGTCCCATAGGAAACGATGGATGAAAGCCGCGGCGGTGATCGAATGGGCGGGCGACCTGTCGGCCCTCGGCATCGTAGGTTTCCGGGATGATTTCGGCGATCATTCGCGGGCTGTCAGATTCTCTCACGCGAAAGCTGGAGGGAAGGAACTGGCCACTGACCACTGGCCACTCCCTACACCGGTACAGCCACATTCTCGACAATCTCGCGCAGCACCTGATCGGCCTGCTCGGATTTCTTCAGCGTCGAGGCATAGCCTCCGTTGACCACCACGCGGTGGGCGAAGACCGGCACCGCCAGCGGCTTGAAATCCTCTGGAGTACAGAAGCTGCGGCCGTCGAGGAATGCCATGGCCTGCGCGGCGCGATAAAGCGCCTGCGCGCCGCGCGGCGAAACTCCCAGCGACAAGTATTCCGACTCGCGCGTGCGCCTGACAATTTCCAAAGCGTAAGTCACCAGCGATTCATCCACGCGAGTCTGCTTGACGGCTTCCTGCATCTCCAGCACGTCAGCCCCAGTGAGCACAGGCCGCAAATCGTGCAAGACTCCTGCACCAGCTTCCGACCGCAAAATCTCGCGCTCGGCCGCCGCTTCGGGATATCCCATGCGCACCCGCATCAAAAATCGATCCAACTGCGACTCCGGCAGAGGATACGTCCCGTGATGCTCCACCGGATTCTGCGTCGCGATCACCAGAAACGGCTGCGGCAGTTCGTAAGAGTGTGCGTCCACGGTGACCTGGCCTTCGTTCATGGCTTCAAGCAGCGCGGATTGCGTCTTCGGCGTGGTGCGGTTGATCTCGTCGGCCAGCAGCACGTTGGTGAACACCGGCCCGCGCTTGAACTCAAACTCCTGATCCAACGAGGAATACACTGAGATGCCGAGCACGTCGGAAGGCAGCATGTCGCTGGTGAACTGCACGCGCTGAAAGGTGCAATCGATGGCGCGGGCCAGAGCCTGCCCCAGCGTGGTCTTGCCCACGCCTGGCACGCCCTCAATCAAAAGGTGTCCGCGGGCGAAGATGCTGACCAGCGCCAGCCGCACCACATCGTCCTTGCCGCGAATCACGCGGCGCAGCGCTTTTTCCAGTTCGGCAGCCTTATGGGATACGGCGATCGCGCTCTCAGGGGACATTGGTTGGATTTTACTATCTGGCACAGGGTGCGGCGGAGTTACCGATGTCACAGGACCACAGCTTCTAGCTCCTAGCTTCTAGCCACTTGCTTCGAGCCCTTTGGATTGTCATCCCGAGCGCAGCGAGGGATCTTGGTTCTTCGGCCACGAATCTAGAACGCGACGACGAAGCGATCTTGCAGTTGGTCGAGCTAGAAGCTGGTAGCTAGACGCGGTTCTACTGCATAAACTCCGCCGGGCGCCCCGTCAGCCGCTCGATGCGCTTGGCAATCGGCGGATGCGTCGAGAACAAGCTGCCGAAGTTCATCCCCAGCAGTGGCTGGATGATGAACAAGTGCGCGGTCGATGGAGTGGCCTGCATGGGCACTCGTCGCGAGTAGGCATCGAGCTTCTGCAACGCACTGGCGAGTGCATAAGGATTGCCGGTGAAATGCGCGCCCGTCGCGTCTGCCTGATACTCGCGCGAGCGCGACACGGCGAGCTGAATCAGGCTGGCGGCGATTGGCGCGACGATCAGCATGAACAGCGCCGAGAGGCCTCCGCCGCGGCGATCGCGGTCGCCTCCCATGCCGCCAAAGATCATGGCGAAGCGTCCCATGCTGGCCAGCATGGTGATCGCGCCCGCAATGGTCGCCGCTACTGAACTGATGAGGATGTCGCGGTTATTTACGTGCCCCAGTTCGTGCGCCAGCACGCCTTCTAGCTCTTCATCAGTCAGCAGGCCGAGGATGCCATGGGTCACAGCCACCGAGGCGTGGGTCGGGTTGCGTCCCGTGGCAAAGGCGTTCGGCGACTCGGTGGGGATCACATACATCTTGGGCATGGGGATGCCGATCTTCTGCGTGAGCCGCTCCACCGCTGCGTAGGCGCGCGGCAGTTCTTCGCGCGTCACCGGCTGCGCGCGGTACATCGCCAGCGCGATCTTGTCGGAGTAAAAGTAGGAGACGAAGTTCATCACGGCGGCGAAGGCCAGGGCCAGCATCATTCCATTCTGCCCGCCAAAGTAGCGGCCAAAGAACATCAGCAGCAGCGTCAGCGCGGTCAGCAGGAACGCAGTCTTGAAAGTGTTTCCCATAATAGGTTGGGCTCGAACTATTTATTGGATGTTACGCGGAGTGACGCGATGCAGTTCGCCCCGTTTCGATAAAAAGCTGTTTGCGAAGTAGCACCCCCCTCCCCTCTCGGTCTATTGGAATCATGATGTTAGCGAGCAATTGCAAAATAATATATTGGAATCAATAGCTTATGGGCAAAATCTTGAAAACAAGATGGTTGCGATTCTGCCGTCCGGGCGGTCGTACCGCTACCGCCTCTACGATGATCGTCGGAATGGGCTGTGGAAGGCAAGGTCAGATGTCACAGAGGCGGGAGGCCAACTTCTCTAGGGGCGTGCGGTTGGGGCTTGAACTACAATTTATTTTGGCAAGAACAGTGGTGCGCCTGCATTCATGTAGGAAGGGCCGAAAACAATGGTCGACTCTCTCTTCTGCTCATGTGCTAGCGCAGCAGTTCCCCAACGAACATGTGCAAACGACTTGGTTTACAGGTTACTCTGACGCTCTCGTGTCTCTCCATCGTGGCGTCAGCCAGTAGTGGTGGTCCTAATCCAGTCCTTACGGGTACTGTCAACATTGTTCTTGCGAATGCAAATGGAATAGTGGCCCTAACTGACAGCAATCAAACGGTCACGCTCCCTTCGGGGGAACGGTCTAATAGCGGCGTGCCCGGGCAGAAACTATTTCGTCTCGACGACAACACGGTCTGCACAATCGCCGGCTTCGGCTCTGTGCCGCTTCCCGGCTTTCCGGAATTTACTAGCAGTGCAGCAGGCGTTTTAGACAAGTATGTCGGGGAGCTGCGGGGCAAAGGGGGTGCACACAGTTTCCGAGAGAAGCTTACGAGCTTGGAATTCTTGTTTGCATTTCAGTTGGAGGGTATTGGCAATCTGCAGCACCTGGAACAGGCGCAGCTTGGGGACTACAGGTTCGAGTTAATTCTTGCCGGTTACGATTTAGATGGAACTGCAAAGCTTGGTAAAATTGTCTTTAGCACCAGCCTTTCTCCCGACGGTGTTTTCTCCCCTGTGCTCAAACAAATAACTGAAACAACAGTCGGGCGGGAACTGATATACGAGAAAGCAGGAATCGGAGGCTACGCCGTGGAGAATATTTTGACGTACCCGGCGCAGTTTGCCGAGGAGCCCGAAATTGGAAGGTACGCAGCATCGAAAGGGGCGGACCACGGCAGCTCCCTCACGATCCCCGAGATGGTCGCGCTGGCCAAGTCACTTGCGCATCACGCTGCGATCGTCAATAGCCACATCAGCGGTTTCCACAGAACATGGTGGCCTGTTGGCGGTCGAGATCAAATTGCGGTTCTGGAAAAGGGGTCACTGCCAAGAATCGACCAGCCATTGTTTGAGGAACGCAAAGTGAATATGACCGGCTTCAGTATTATCGCGGATATAACGTTTAATGCAGGGGGTATGCCGGTCAGCATGATCGTTCCCACACCGGGCGTCATTGGGCTTTTTCTGAGGGACCGGTTCTTAGGTGGTCTAGTGCATTTGGATAGCGCGTATTACTTCGAGGGCGATTTCAGAAACGCGACCTTCGATTACGACGGTGGCGCGCTGGGATTTGACCCAAGTAATCGAGTAACCGACTGCGTTCTTACCCTCGGCCCGCATGTCGATAGGCATTCTGCCGATGTCCAAGAGTTGATTGCTAGATTCCACTGGAAAGCTGTGCAGTACTTGCCTAGGTGATCCGCTGGGTGGCCGACTCCAAAGGTCCAACTATGGCTCGGCGTGAGGATACAACGCCTTCGAGATTTCCTGCATGTTAGATCAGACAGAAAAACCCCCACTTCCCGGAAAGGACGCGAGAAATGGGGGCACCCGGTCGATCTTCTCAGGGCAGGCTTAGTTGTGGTGGTGCAACGTGAGCCAGACCCTGTGATCGTTATTTCAATTTCGGCGAGGCCGCATCTACTTCTTTGCGGACTGTCACCGGCTGGTGCTGGCGCTTTCCGGTGGGTTGGCCCGAGGCTGCATCTCGCGGGCTTGGCGTACTGCCGGAACTCTTGGTGGCCGTCAGGTCGGCCCTGCCGTCGCCATTTACGTCTCCGGAGGCAACGTGGGTGCTGGGCTGTCCGTTGTTCGATCCGTTGGTTTTGGCTGCGGTCTGTGCGTGCCAGTCATCGCTGGCCATCGTCTTGCCGCCCGTTTTCTCAGTGGCCTGAGCACCTGCACCCGCTTCCTGTTGCATTTCAACCGGCTTGTGCATGCGCTTTCCAGAGGTCTGGCCGGAAGCGGCATCCTGCGGCGCGGCCGCCGTCGTCGTCTTTGAGCTCGGCGTCTGGCCTTGATTAGCGCTGGATCGCGCAAAGGCTCCGAGCGATATGCAAACAAATCCCACGAGCAAAATCTTATTCATGTTTTCTCTCCCTTAGTTCACTTGAAGATGTGACCAACCCCGGACGAATACCGCTGCTGGAAACGCCAGCGATGAAGCCTGTACCTCAACGGAACGATGTTGCGGGGTAATGCCTTGGGCAGCAAGTTACGGAGGTACCCGCGCTGATCCTTGCCGGCTCTACTGAGTGAAAGATGAAGATTCGGAGCGCTTGAAACTAAAAGCCCCACCCTTCGGCTTCGCTCAGGGCAGGCTATCTCGCAAAGGACGCGAGATATGGGGCACCCAATATCTAACAATCCCACAGATGTGGGCACTCGGGCTCAGGCCTTCTGCGCTTCGCGCTTGAGCGCGCGCTCGAGAGTTTGATCGAGGGCGGATTTGGCTTTCTCGTATTCTGGCTGCGAGATTTGGCCTTGCCTTCGTTCGACTTCGAGCTGGAACAGTTCTTCTTTTAATGCTTCGAGCAGCATGGAGGTGGGACGCGCCGCCGCGGCGGGCCGGGCGGTGTGGGTCGCGAGAATTTCAGCAGGCGCGAAGTCGTCTTCTTCCTGCATGGCAGGCGACATGGACGAACCAGCCTTCGATGAACCAGCCTTCTGCCGCGCCAGACGGCGCGCTGCTGACTGCTGCCTCGAGGCGACGTAAACCCCGCCGATGACCAGAACCGCGGCGAAGCCTCCTAGAATCCACCAACGGTATTGCTGTAGGGGATCGGGGGCGTCGATGGGTGGGCCCAATCCGCCGCCGGGCCGGCTATTTGCCTGGGCGCCTGGGCTGGGTGCGCCGCCAGCGGGGTTTTGGCCGCCTTCGCTTGATCCCTGCGCACCGCCGCCTTCCTGGCCGGTTTCGAGCCTGCCCTCGCCGGAGATCTTGAAGGCAAGGTTCTGGCCGGGCGTGGTGTTGGAAGCGACCTGCACGCTCGCATCGGGCTCGTTCGGGTAGTTAATCAATTTGAAACCCGCCGCCGTAGCGGCCGCTGTGAACTGCATCGCCTTGGGGATCATGACCACGAAGTGCTCCAGGGGATACAGCGATTTGGGATCGAGATTTGCGCTGCCGGTGTAGGGAAGCTGGTAAGCCACTTCGAAGCGCGTGAGTCCCGGCCGCAGGGGGAAGATGAAGGAATAACGATCCTTCTTCTCGCTCTCGGGCACAGGGGCGGACTTCAGCGGGTTGCCATTTTCGGTCGTGGCGCTGGCTGAATCTGGAATGATCTGTGCTCCGTCGGGAATGTAGAACTCGAGGTTGCGCTCATTCATCTGGGTGCGCGGCGGCTTGGACGCGTTCTGGACTCCGAATTCACGGACCACCTCGATCTGTCCCTGTGCCGCCTGAATGCGCATGATGTCGGCGATCACTGTGATGCCGTCTATCTTCTTTCCGACGTCATACACTTCGAGCTCCACGGATGTGGTTCCCGGAGGCGCCATGCGGTGGTAGGTGACATCCTGATGGATGGCACGCACCAGATGCCGGGATTGCGCGTCATCGAGCTTGAAACTGAAGTGGCCCTGGGCGTCGGCTTTGGTGCGGCCGGCCTCTTCCATACCTCGACCCAGTTTGAGCAGGACAACCTCGTCCCCGGCGGCGGGCTTGCCAGTGGTGGAGTTCTTGACTGTGCCGGTGAGAGTTTGAGCGGCGGCGAGGGAGGTGAGGAGGAGGACGGCTGCCGTTAGAAAGCAGAGCACTCTGCGGCAAGGTGCAGAAAACGTCAATACAGATTTGTGAGAGAACTCCTGGCGGGGCCGCGAACTGGTGCACGCAGTTCCGGGGTCCTTCGACTGCGTGGAAACTTCGCTTTGCGAAGTTTCCACTTCGCTCAGGATGACAGTCCCGTGGGATTTCAAGATTTGCATTCCTTTCAAGACCGGATTCCTTTTTGCGGCGCGGGGTTCTTTTCCAGGCGTGTAATTTCGGCCAGGATGGTGGCCGCTTCGTCCTGCAAGGAGGATTTCAGCGACGCGTAGTCGGCGTCGGGTACCTTACCGGCCTTGTACTCGAAGTTGAGGTCGCGCAGGTTTTCATAGACGGCATCTTTGCGTTCCCGCAGATAGCCGGCGCGGGTTTTCTCCGGACCGAGAAAGAGTTTTCCGGGCTGGTAGAAAACATAAACCAGAGATGCGATGAGGAGGATCGAGCAGACGAGCCAGATCATAGATCGGTCTCCTTGCGCGCCTGGTCGCGAAATTGTTCGAGTTCGGCGCCGCGGATGGGGCGCAGGCCGTCGGCGATGGCGGGAGCTGGACGGTTCTTCCAGGAGCGAATCACGAGCACGATCAGGCCGAAGCCGAGGATCAGAACTACCGGGGGGATGATGTAGGCGGCACGGTCGAAGCCTTGCATGGTCGGGGCGGCAAGCACCGTGGGGCCGTATTTTTGTACGAAGCCTTGCTCGACCAGGCTGTCGCTGTCTCCGCGCGAAACCGCGGCCATGAGTTCGTTGCGCATACCGTCGGAGGCGGGGCAGCCGACGTGATTGCATTCCAGAAGAATCTGGTTGCAGCCGCAGATGCACATCATGCGGTGGCCGATCTCGGTGAAGCGCGTGGCTGGATCACCGGCGCCGACCAGCGCGAAGACGGCGGCGCACAAGAGGATGGTTTGCGCTGCCTTGCGGCGGCCCTTGGCTGGCTTCGTTTGCGGGTTCGACTCCGTCATTGATTCTCTTGGAACTTCGCCCCGATTACTACTTGCTGTTTTCTACTTCGCCCGAATTAATAGAAGAAGTCCGAGCGCCATTATCAGGAACGCAAAGGCCGCGATACAAATAGCGACCAAACGCCAACGTCGTTGGCTGGGGCTCGTGCCCGACACCACAACCTCATCCTGGGCCGACACAAAAGTAAAGATCGACTTCTTGAAAGATCTCCAAAGCAACAAATAGGGAAGTCCAACGACGAGACAATAGATCCCAATAAAGACGCCCATAGTTCTTGCCAAATGATCTTCCGGCTTGCGTAAAATGTGATTAAGGCCGGTCGACCAAGCTGACGACAGCAGAATACCCAACGAGAGTATTGCGAAGTGGGCGAAATAAAACATTTTCAGAAAAGACTTGATTCTTAGTTCGTCAGCGGGAGACTTCACAAGATAGCCTCTATTTCGACCGACGCCAGAAAAGACGACTACACGGCCGGCATTTTCGCTTCTGAAGTTCGCATCCACAATAAGGTCAAGAAAAGACATATTTCAGTCTCCTGTGGCCACGGGAGCGGCTTGCGCGCGTTCCAGCCGCGCAGGTGCGGGAACTCGGACCGGCGCGGGCGCATTCGGAACCAGGGCAAGAACGGTTCCGCCGAGCATGATCCAGACGCCCATCCAGACCCACATCACCAAAGCATTCAGGTGGGCTTTGATGATGGGGTGACCGTTGTCCTGGTTCAGTCCCTCAAACACCAGGTAGAGATCCTCATTGAGGGTGGAGCGGATGTCGGGCATGGTCGAGGTCTGCTGGCTGGCCTTGTAAAAACGGCGCACCGGGGTCATGGTACCGATCTGCTTGCCGCCCTTGTAGACGTCGAGAATGGCCCACTCGCTGGCGTAGTTGGGTGCATCATCATCGGTATAAGACCGGCAGATCAGGGTGTAGGGGCCGATGATCATCTTGTCGCCGTTTGCCATCTCCTGCTCTTTGTCCTGGTTGAAAGCGGCTCCGGCGAACCCGATGATGACGACCACGACGCCGAAGTGCACGATGTAGCCACCGTAGCGGCGAGTGTTGCGGTGGGTAAGTTGCACCATGGAGGCGAACATTCCCTGGCCTGTGTGCTTGGAGATAACGCGGCCGCCGCGGTAGAACTCGCTGGCCACAGTGAGGGTCACGAGCACCGAGAGCGCGATGGCCATCAGGGAATAGAAGTAGGAGATGTCCTGCCAGGGCCTGAGGCCGAACGCTGAACCCCAGCTTTGGGGCGTGCTCATCAGGAAGACGGCGACTGCGACGGCGCCGACGGTCGGCCACAGGAAGTTCCGCTTCAGGCTTTCGAGTGAAGTCTTGCGCCAGGCCAGCAGCGGGCCTACGGCGGTGAGGATCAGCAGCAGCAAAGCTATGGGGATGGCGACGCGATTGTAATAGATGCCTAGCACCGTGATTTTCTTTTCTGCCACGAGCTCGCTGATTTTAGGGAACCAGGTTCCCAACAGCACGGTGAGGCAGAGGATGACGAAGAGCAGGTTGTTGAACAGGAAGCTGGACTCGCGCGATGCCAGCGACTCAAGCTTGTGCTCGCTGCGCAGATGAGACTTGTTCTTGAAAAAGAAAAAACAGAATACGGCGAGCGTGATCAGGAGGAACCAGCCGAACCACTCGCCGATGGAGGATTGCGCGAAGGCATGCACGGAGCTTATGATCCCGCTGCGGGTGAGGAACGTCCCGAGGATAGCCAGCCAGAAGGTGGCGAAGACCAGCCACATGTTCCACATCTTCAGCATGCCGCGTTTTTCCTGCATCATCACCGAGTGCAGGAAGGCGGTGCCGGTGAGCCACGGCATCAGCGAGGCGTTCTCGACGGGATCCCATCCCCAATAGCCGCCCCAGCCCAGCACAGCGTAGGCCCAGTGCGCGCCGAGAAAGACGCCGCAGGTGAGGAAGGCCCAGGTGACCATGGTCCAGCGGCGGGTGATGTGAATCCACTTCTCGCCGGGATACTTCATGATCAGCGCCCCCAGCGCGAAGGCGAAGGGCACGGTGAAACCGACATAGCCGAGATATAGCATGGGCGGGTGAATCACCATCTCGGGATATTGCAGCAGGGGATTCAGGCCACTTCCGTCCGGCCGGAGTGGGCCGGCGAGAATGCCGAATGGATTTGCGGCGACGTTTACCAGCAGCAGAAAGAAGATCTGCACGCCGGCCAAGACCACCGAAGCGTAGGCGAAGAGACGAGGGTCGGTCCTGTAGCGCAGGCGCAAGACGAATCCATAGGCGGCAAGCAGCAGTGACCAGAACAGCAGCGAACCTTCCTGGCCAGACCACAGCACGGCGAACTTATAAGGAGCGGGCAGATCGCGGTTGCTGTGGTGGAAAATGTAGGCGATGGAGAAGTCGTCGCGGAAGGCACAAATGACGAGGACAACGGCAGCGAGAAAGACGGCGGCGAAGGTGGCGATGCCGGCTCGTCGGGCGGTCTCGCCGATGCCCTCCGAGCCTTCTCCCTCGACCAGCGCGATGATCCCGGCGAGGAACGAGTAAGAGCTCAACGCTAAAGCGAGAAGCAGTGCGAAACTACCAATCTCCGCCATGTGGGGGAACCCGGGCCTATTTTTTCAGAAACGCACCTGCGAGGCAACCGGGGGCGGCGGCCCGAGACCCGGGCCGCCCCTTGCCTCGATAAGGCCAGACGCCGTTAAGCGCTCTGTTGACGGTAGCGCTGCCGAACTTCACGTTCCGCGGTCAGCCAGTCCTCGGCCTCGCTGCCGGACGCGGGTCCGCGCTGCAGGTAGAGTTCATAGGCGCGGCGCCGGATCTCGTCCTCGATATTGCCTGGAACGATATTGCTTGGAACCCGGTTGATCGGAACCACCACATTCTTCCGGGGCTCGGTTTTCACCACTTCCAACTTTCGGGGTTCAGGCGTGACTTTGAGCTCTGGCTTGATTTCGGCGTGCGGCGTTTCCGCCGCGACTGCTTTCACATCGGGTATGTTGGCTGGGCTGCCGCTACTGTTTTGCTCGTTGTTCGTATTTGGATTGGTACGACGATCCTTACTGCCTGAGGTAGATTTCGACCTTGCCATATTGGGTACTCCTTGCATATGCCTAGATTTATGAATGAATCGAGTTGTTCAGCGAACCACATACACCCCGCCCCGCAACGTTAAGAGAGCAACTAGAATTTAGTGGCAACGGTAAGGTCAGTATAAACCTCCGGAGGCTGTGGAAACCTGCCGTCTCGAAGGAATCGGCCGCGAGGTTCTACCCGCTAAGCAGACCAGGGTCCAGGGGCAGAATCTGTTTGTTCCGCCTCCTTAAGATGGCCGTGTGATCCAAGTCTCGAGCATATATATCGCAATTCCCTGCATAGGGCGCAGAGTGCGCACCGACTGCGGGCACGGTTCAACGGCAGGTAAGACCCTTACTCGCAGCAAGATAGAGTTCTGTTGAAGATGACCCCTCCGTGGAGGGTAAATTGCATAGCGGCCTAGTAGGCTATAGTTCCGCAGAGCCTGGTAAGCTGCGCTCTCCGATCCCTCGGGAGGTGCCTCATGTCGGCTTATGTTCGTCCCTACACATTCGGCTTGGTTGCGCTTTGCATCGTCTTATGCGTGTCCATACCCGCGAGCGCAAATGGCGTGAGCGTCACCGGATTTGGATACGGTGGGAATGATACCGATGGCCTCAGCTTAAACGCAGGCATTTTCTCGGCTTTCTCGGCCGCGCCCATCGGATTGGGAGAGCTTGGTGCCGGTACGGTAGGTATTCCGATGACCCTTTCATTCGGCGCGGTCACTTGGCCCGGACCAGGCTTTACGTTCGTGAGCATCGGCAACCAGTCCACAGACCTTCTCAGCGGCGGGATCATCTTCACGACGGGGACCTTCACGGTTCCGGCTTCGGCTCTTATAAGCGGGACGTTCACGGTTCCAGTGAACGTGGTCGGTGAGGTTATGGCCTTTCAGGAGCTAAGCCACGACGGGTACTCACTCGACTGGGGGCCTTTGATGGCGACCTTGTCTTTCGCTGGAACTGGAACTCTTACTCTTCGCTTACAGGACACCGGCGGGGGCGTATTTCTGATTACGTCGGGCGAAGGGGACTTCACGAACATAAGCGGAAATCTCGCTGTCGTTCCCGAGCCTGCTTCTCTGCTCCTGATGGGCACCGGTCTCGTCGCCCTCGGAACCATAGCTGGACGCCGTCGTGGCCTTCTCAGACGGGCTAGGCAGGGATTTCGCGGCAGCACGCTCTGAGGCTGCCGATAACAGCAGGCCACTCCGGTGATGAGGCGCATTAACGTCTCCTTCTCGCGACGGCTCCTCCGCCGACCCAAACTTGGCCACCCCACCCGATCTCGCAACTGCCGTAAGTGTGTCCGTCCCTTGAGTCGTCCAGAGAACCACACACCTCGCCCCCCAGTACCAAGAGAACATTGGAATTCCCGGTGGCAGAGTTGATCTCAGGATGAAGTCTCCGGAAGACTGTCGAAACCTGGTTTTGTCGAAGAAATTGGCCGCGATGGCTTTGCTATAATCGAAGCTCTCCGGATGGCGCTATCGTCTAGGGGTTAGGACGGAAGATTCTCAATCTTCAAACCCGGGTTCGATTCCCGGTAGCGCTACCATACTTCCTCTGAGGCTTTCTTCCAAGTTCAAGAAAACAGTGCTGGTCGCTGTGGTTCGAGCTTCTGGAGGCGTGCTTCTGCCCGGCGCCCCGGGATCCTGCGAGGACGCTGCAGCGGCGCTACTCTCCCGCGCGGCCCCCTGGCTCCACAACCGGCTTTGTAGCACCCTCGGGCCACTTGTTACCGGATCGTGCCATTGTCAAACCGCGCTCACGGCCTCAGGATACTGGTGCCTGGTGATCGGCACTCAGGATTGAAGGCAGACTTGAAATGCTGGAGCGGAATCCAAGAACGGAGTTGGCTGAGTCTGAGGCTGGTGCTGCGAACAAACAACCTCGCCGGCTGCTGATTGCGCTCGTTCTTCTGCTGGTTGCCCTCGTTGTTGTTGTCGTGAAGGACCGCGAATTCTGGTTTGGCTCGGATGAGGCGCTTGAATCTGACGCTGCGGCCCCCGAAAGCATAGCGAAAGTGGCGGCTGTGCCTGCCAAAACCGGGCAGGCGCCCGTGACACCGACTGCAACAGCAAGAAAACACACCGCTCCGAAGACTTCCACACAGGCGGCCGTCACAGAGCCGTCTAACCCAGCCTCTGCTAACCCAGCCTCACCTGTGGTCGCGACCAATCGGACCGTCCTGCCTCCGCTGGAAGTAGAGGTGGTTGCAGGCGACACGCACAGCACCGTTCATCCCGGAAGCAACGTCACGAAAGTGGAGATCCCCAGCAATTCAAACCGCGCCTCAACCGTGACGACGTCGGTGGCGAATCTGCCTACGAATGCAGCCGTGCGCGAGCGCCTTTCTCCCGCGGGAGTTCCAGAACTCCGGCAAACCATCGATACGACCTATCCCTTGCTGGGACAGCACATGAGGGTGCAGGGTTCGGTGGTGTTGCAGGCGGTGGTTGGCATCGACGGGACGATCGAAGACCTGCGCGTGCTCAGTGGCCCGGCCATCCTGAGCACGGCGGCGCAGCAAGCCGTGCGTCAGTGGCGCTTCAAGCCCGTTCTCCAGAACGGACAGCCCGTCGAGACCAAAGCCAGAATCACCGTCAACTTCTCGATTCGAATCTCTGACAATCCCGCGAGCGCGAGCTAAGTCACCCGAAACTGCGTGTTGCGTTACTTCACGTACTTCGGCCCTGTGGAGGTGTGCCAGGGGTCGTAGTGCAGCGAGAAACGGATTCGCTCCCGAATTGAGGGGTGGCTGTAGGACCAGAAGACAAGCACCGGGTTCGGTGTGGGATAGTCATAGCTCTTCTCGCCTAGCTTTTGGAAGGACGAGGCTGCGACTTCGGCGTTATTGGGGAACAGGCTGTGCGTTACCTCAAGGCCGTAGATATCGGCCTGATGTTCCAGGTGGCGGCTAAAGGCGTTGCCGATCGGTTCGCCGACCAGGGTGAGAAGCGAGAGCGCAAGCATCAGGACGGGCAGTGCCGCCAGGTCGTTGATGCCGCGGATTTGCCACACCTCGCCCCATCGCGTCAGCATGGCGAGGACGATACGGCGTCCCAGCCAGAAGCCCGCCAGCATCGTTGCCGCGAAGAACGCCAGTCCTTTGTAGATGTGGTTCAAGACATAGTGGCCCATCTCGTGTCCAAAGACGAATAGGGTTTCGCGCACAGTCAGGTCGCGCGAGGTGTTGTCCCAGACCACCACCCGCTTGGTGGCGCCGATTCCGGTGACGTAGGCGTTGTAGGTTGTGACTTTCGCGCTGGCCTCCATCTCGAACATGCGGTCGCGTGGAATGCTGAGTCCGCCGCGCTGGGTCACCTTTTCGATCTCGCCTACCAATTGTGGCTGCGTCTTTTCCAGCGGCTCGAACTTGTTGAACATCGGGTCGAGGATGACCGGCGCGACAAAAATCAGCAGGACGAGGAATGGCAGGGTCAACAGCCAGAAGTAGAACCACCAGCGCTGCGGGCTCCTGCGGATGACCCAGAATAGCCCGAACACCATCGGCACGATGATCACGAGCACCACTCCCTCGGACTTGCACCAGTCTCCTGCCCACGAGCCCCAACCCTGCACGGAGAGTGCGTATGCGCGCGAGATGTGGTGCTCGTAGATGTCGATGGGCAGGGACATTACAGCGATCAGTAGCGTCAGCAGCGGCACAAAGACCAGCGCCTGCATAAAGTTGTTCTTGCTGGCGCGCTCAGCAAGATCGCGGAGCACAGGCGCCACGCGCAGCTGGAGCAGTATCCACAGAACCACAATCCCGAAGACCATACCGACGAGATAAAGGATGGTGCGCGTCTTGTAGAGTGCCTCGGCCTTGGCCAGCTTGTCGGGAGGCAGGCTGTATTCCCTGACTTTGAGTTCTCGGGGTGGCTGAGTTGTCTGGCGTTGCGCTGCGCTTTCGGATTGCGCGACGGGGGCGGATCGCGTAAGAGCGAAGGAAAAGGATAACGCCACGAAGGCGCAAAGAACCAGCGGGGACACGATGGTTTTCAACGGGGTTCTTTCCTTCGTCTCACCCTCGAGATTTTACAGAGACTTCAAGAATTCGATGATAGCTTCCTGGTCGTCCATCTTCAGTTTTTCAAATTGCTGATTCACATGGCTTGCTTCGCCCTGGTGCCGATGGATCGCGTCGCGGAGCGTCAGGGAAGCGCCGTCGTGCATCAGTCGAGGACGCAAGCGCACTCCCCATAAAGGGGCAGTGCGTATTTTGTTCCGGCTGCCCTCGAAGTCCTGTTTCGAAAGATAGTCCGACATCATCTGAAAGACCTTGTTCCCGTAGTGCTCCCGGGTCGCTTGCAGAATTCCGTCGCCCGTACCGACGTCATGCATCAAGAAATCGCCATATGGATGGAATGTCATCGACCCGAGCGCGACTGGAATCGTAAACGTGCCGCCGTTGATCTTCGTTCCAGCAGGGGCAGTGGTCAAGCTTGCAACGTGGCAGGCGGCACACCCGATCCTGTCAAATAAGGCGTTGCCCTTCTTTGCCACCGCTCCGCTCGCGAGCTCGGAATCGCGAGCAGGCGCTTTGGTGGCTCGAATAAACCGGGCGAAGTGATCGATGTCGGATAGGCCGTCCGCTCCCGGCGTGTCATTGGGCTCCGAAGCGGTGTTGCAAAGCTTGGTCACTTCATCCGGTTGCAGGCGGTTGGTGATGCCCATCTCGTTGAGGTAAGCGTCGCCGGAGAACGACAGCAGGCTGGCGTGCTGGTCTTTCCAACCGAACCTGCCTACGCTCATTTGTCCGGGGGCTTCTACGATTGGGACCTGGAGAACCTGTCCGCAGATTTTCCGATGGGAAGATTTACATTGCTGTTCGGCGAGATCAATGAGGGTTTTATCGGCAAGCGCCTCGACGAAGCCGTCTCCTAACAGATTCAAGGAAAGGCGAAACGTCCGGATCGTCTCTGTCTCTGGAACTCGCTCCTGAATCTCAGTGTTCGGAAAAGCAGCGTTGGGACAAATAGCGCGATCATTCACCAAAGACCGGCCGGAGATGACTTCGGCTCCATGAGCGATCGGGATATCCGGATTACGGAAGTGTCCCTCTGGCCCCCGATGGCCGACGCGCAACTCCGTGACTTGCGAGGCGGCGCCTGAAACCGGACTCTGGTGGCACTCGCGGCAGGACTGCGCGTTATAGAGCGGTCCTAGGCCATCACTCAACTGCTCGACTTCCTCGAATTTCGTCTGATCGGCCTGATGAGTTGCATCGTCTGCGACGCCGTTGCTCTTGTTGTCAAAACCGGTAGGTGCTTCCGTCGGCTGTAAGGCAGAAGAGCCGAGGAGAAGAATCAGGACGGCCAATGGGATCAAGAGTCGCATGGCTTTCCCCTTTCTCTTGGACGGCCTCGCGACAGGGCGCTCTCTCACCGAGGACTTTTTGGCTGGTTCAGACGAATTTTGATTCATGAATACCACCTTTGCCGGTCTTTGTCCAAGGCGAAGAAAATGTGTTGCCTTAGACGTAACGCCCCTGACAGAGGCTGGACCCTTGGCATTCGGAGAGCGGCCTCCATCGCGCTCGATTGCGGCGGCCTTGGTTAGGGCTATAATTGCGCGACACGGATGGCTCTCACCTCTGGCACAAAACTAGGCCCTTACGAAATCCAGTCTGCGCTGGGCTCGGGCGGCATGGGAGAAGTTTACCGTGCCATTGACACTCGCCTTGACCGCATTGTGGCAGTGAAAGTTCTCGCTTCTCATCTTTCTTCTTCTCCGGAACTGAAGCAGCGGATGGAGCGCGAGGGCAGAGCCATCTCTTCGCTGAACCATCCCCACATCTGCCAGCTTTATGACATCGGCTCGCAGAATGGCACCGATTACCTGGTGATGGAGTTTCTGGAGGGTGAAACTCTTGCCGAGAGACTGCGCAAAGGAGAGATGCCGCTGGCCGAGCTCTTCAAGATCGGGATTGCGGTGGCCGAAGCTCTCGCGGTGGCGCACCGCCACGGAATTGTTCACCGTGACCTGAAACCCGGGAACATCATGCTCACCCAGGCCGGGGCGAAGCTGATGGACTTTGGCCTAGCCAAACCGCTGGGCCTGCAGAGTACGGCCACCGGGTCAGGGTCGACACCCTCGTTCACCGCGGTGGCCACGTTGAGCGGAGCGAGTCCGCTAAGCCCACTCACCACGGCGGGCAGCATCATTGGCACCATTCAGTACATGGCTCCAGAGCAGATCGAAGGAAAAGAAGCGGATGCACGCTCCGACATCTTTGCCTTTGGAGCCGTGCTTTACGAGATGGCGGCGGGGAAGAGGCCCTTTCAGGGCAAGAGTCAAATCTCGCTGGCCTCTTCGATTCTTGAGGCAGATCCGGAAGCGATCAGCGCGATCAAGCCTCAGATTCCGCCCGCCTTTGAACACGTGGTGACGACCTGCTTGCAGAAGAATCCGGAGGAGCGTTATCAGACGGCGCATGACATCAAGTTGCAGCTGAAATGGATTGCCGCGGGTCGGTCATCCCCAGCGGTTGCGCCATTGCCGCCATCAACTTCGCATATTCGCGAACGCATGGGCTGGGGAGTGGCGGTCGTCATCGCGATTGTGCTGGGAGTGGCCGCTGGAGCTTTTCTCAAACGTCCCGCGCAGTCCGCTCAGGCGATCCGCACCGTCATTGATCCTCCCGCGAAGACGACGCTGAGTCTGACCGGCGATTTTGCCGGACCACCGGTGCTGTCGCCGGACGGCGCATCGCTCGCGTTTGCGGCTACCGGCGCCGACGGCAAGACCACGCTCTGGGTTCGCCCCATGAAAGTGCTGGAGGCACGCATGCTCCCAGGTACCGACGGCGCAATTTTCCCCTTCTGGTCGCCTGACAGCCGCTCACTCGGATTCTTCGCCGACAGCAAGTTGAAGACGATTGATCTCAGTGGCGGCTCGGCGGTGATGATTTGCGAGGCGCAATTCGGCCGCGGTGGCTCCTGGGGTACCGGTGGAGTAATCCTGCTCACTCCCGCTACTCAAACATCCTTGATGCGCGTCAATGCCGCCGGCGGAACTCCGGTTCCGGTCACGAAGGTCGATCCGGTTCAGCACACATCGCATCGCTGGCCGTTCTTCCTTCCCGATGGCAAGCACTTCATCTATCTCGCCATCAACCATGATCCGTCCCACGCCGCCAACGATGCGGTTTATTACGCCTCGCTGGATGGCCGCGAAAGCCGTGTGCTGTTCCGCTCACAGTCCAACGCCGTTTACGGCAGTGGCTTTCTGCTATTCGCCCGAGGCGGCCAGTTGATGGCTCAGCCGTTCGATCCCGATGCGGGAACGCTCGGCGGCGAGCCGCAGAGTCTAGCCGGCGGACTGGTGGACGACATCAGCACCTGGCACATGGACGCTTCGGCTTCCAACAATGGGACGCTGGTTTTAGGCAGCGGCGGGACCGCCGACTGGCAACTGGTCTGGATGGATCGTAAGGGAAAACAGATTGGCACCGTGGCGGATAAACTCACCAACCTGCAAACCGCTGTTATATCTCCGCAAGGAGACCGGGTTGCCCTCCAGATCGATACCGGCGTAAACGACGTCTGGGTGCTGGATCTGGCTCGCGGAATCCGCACACGGCTTACATTCGGTCCAGTTTCAAACACGTTCCCAGTCTGGTCGCCCGACGGCAAGTGGATCGCCTACACCTCCGATCGCAACGGTCACTCCCTGATCCTCCGCAAGCCTTCTGACGGCAGTGGCGCGGAGGAATTGCTGCTCACCGATGAACAAGTGGCGCTACCCACCGATTGGTCGCGGGACGGCAAATACCTGATCTATACCCGCGGCGCAGTGGGCAGCAACTCAGACATTTGGGCGTTACCTCTGGAGGGCGATCGCAAACCCTGGCTGGTCTTATCCCACGCCGCGAACTCGTTTAGTGCTCAAGGACATCTTTCCCCTGACGGCCACTGGCTTGCCTATACCTCGACGGAATCCGGTACCCCGAATGTATACGTGGTGGCCTTCCGGGGCGGGCAGGGAAAGTGGCAGGTGTCGACGATTGAGGGTGCTCACCCGCAGTGGAGCAGGGATGGCAAAGAATTCTACTTCGCCAACGACATCAGCCGTGTCTTGTCCGGCGTGCCGGTGAAGGAAGCCAATGGGGCGTTACAGTTCGGCGCCGCTCAACCCCTGGTTACGACTCCGGCAACCCAGCAGTTCATCTACGATGTCATGCCCGACGGCAAGAAAATTCTTCTCAATGTAGTTTCGCAGCAGGTCAACCAGTCGGTGACTGTGATTGCGAACTTTACGGCTGGGCTGCAGAAGTAAACGGACTGGATCACTCTTAAAATCCCACCACTCAGGTGTAGCATGAACACTTCGATTCGCATCGCAGCCGCCACGCTGCTGCTCACAGCTTCCATGTCCGCACGAGACCGGTCCAACGCGCGCTCGATGGTGGTCACACGCTATGGCATTGTGGCGACCAGCCACGTGCAGGCATCAGTGGCGGGCGCGAAGATTCTTGAGCGCGGAGGTTCCGCGGTGGATGCGGCGATCGCCGCCAACGCCGTCCTTGGCGTGACGGAACCCATGATGAACGGCATGGGCGGCGACCTGTTTGCCATTTACTGGGAAGCTAAAACCGGCAAGCTCTATGGCTTGAACGCCAGCGGATGGGCGCCACGCGGGTTGACGATCGCGCATGTGAAAGCGCAAGACGCGACCGCAATGCCAGCGGAGGGCATTGACTCAGTCACGGTTCCGGGCGCAGTGGCTGGTTGGCAGGCGCTGCATCAGCGTTTCGGAAAGACTCCGTGGAAAGATCTTTTCCAGCCGGCGATTTCCTATGCCGACGAAGGCTATCCGGTTCCTGAAATCATCGCGTCCTATTGGAAAGATGCGGAGTTCGCGCTTGCTTATGATCGTGAAGCGGTGCGAGTTTATCTGCCGGGCGGCAAACCTCCCGCTGTGGGGCAAGTCTTCCAAAATCACGATCTCGCAAAAGCCCTGCGGCTCGTGGCTGACAACGGTGCGGAAGCGTTTTATAAAGGCGACATTGCGCGAGCGATATTGAGCACGTCGCAGACCTTGGGCGGAACGATGGCGGCGGACGACCTGGCCGATTTCTCACCAGAATGGGTCGAGCCGATTTCAACCACGTATCGCGACTGGACCGTCTACGAACTTCCTCCCAATGGACAAGGAATGGCGGCGCTCGAGATGCTAAACATCATGGAGACGGCTCCGGCGTCGCCCGACGGAACTCTAAGCGCTGTCGAGTTGCATAAAAAGATCGAAGCCATGAAGCTGGCCTATGCCGATCTGGGGCGCTACAACGCCGACCCGCGTTTCGCGAAGATTCCGGTGAAGGGAATGCTGTCGAAAGATTACGCCCGCGAGCGCGCCAAACTGATCGATCCTGCGAAAGCGAACTGTGCGGTTGCGTCCGGCGCGCCGCCCGCGAGTGACACGACCTACCTTTCGGTGGTGGATCGCGAGGGTAACATCGTCTCGTTGATTCAAAGCAACTATGAGGCCTTTGGGGCGGGCATCGTGGTGCGCGGCATGGGATTCGCGCTGCAGGACCGTGGCGCGCTGTTTTCCCTCGATCCGGCGTCTCCCAATGCGCTGGCCCCGCGCAAGCGGCCGTTTCACACCATCATTCCAGCGTTCATGGAACGTGGAGATCAACACATCGGCTTTGGAATCATGGGAGGCGCGAACCAGCCGCTGGCGCACGCGCAATTCGTCTCCAACGTGGTCGACTACGGCATGAATATCCAGGAGGCGATGGAGAACGCCCGATTCACGGTCAGCCCGCAGCGTGGCTGCAACATTGTGATCGAGTCGCGAGTGCCGCCGGAAGTGCGGCAAAAACTTTCCGCGATGGGACATCAACTCAATGTGCGGAACGCGTACTCCTCGGCCATGGGCCGCGGCCAGGCAGTACTGCACGACTCGAAGGCTAAGGTGAACTACGGAGCGTCGGACGCACGCGCCGACGGCGCTGCGGTTCCAGAGCAGTGATAGAAGCAGTGGTCGTGGCCAGTGGTCAGTCATCGCGCCGGCTCAATGTTTTACTGGCCACTGGACACTGACCCCTGACCACTGCTTTTCAGTCGATGCCGTGAATGCGCATGTTGACCAGCTGATCGATGCTCAGGTCGTGCATTCCGCGCGAGCGCAGACCGCTGATGTATTCCGGTGTGACATTGTGGATGCGCATGGCGACTAGCTCATCTGGGTCGGGATGCTTATAGCCCAAGCCCTGCAGTTTTTCGATGAAGTCTAGCGAGACTCCATGAATGCGAAAGGCGATGAGCTTTTCAAGGTCCACGTGCTCGTAGCCGCGCCTCTTCAGTTCCTCCATCCATTCCGGTGTGGCGCCGTGAATTCGCATGGCAACCAGCGTGTCTTCATCGGGCGAGTAACCGGCTTGATGCAGTGAGCGGATCATCTGCGGTGTTACGCCGTGGATGCGGAAGGCCACCAGTTTGTCGCTGTCTGAAGTCTTGAGGCCGGCCGCGCGCAGTTCTTCGATGAAGGCGGAATCCACGCGGAAGATGCGGAACGCGATCAGCTTGTCGGCGTCCAGATCGGTGAGATGTTCGTTCTTCATTTGCCGTGCGAATTCCAGGCTGACGTCCTGCACCGCCATGCTGTACTGCTTTTCTTCATCGATGTCGAAGCCAAGCTTACGCATTTCGCCGGCATAATTTGGATCGGGCTGGAAGTGGAAGATGCCCGCGCCTTCGCCGTTGTTAAGGAAGCCCTCGCAGTCGATCTTGCCCGCGTCGCGTGCGATGGTGAAGCGCACATCCTGGCGGCCGGACTTGGAGAAGTCGACGCCGGGGAGAGAACTCGCCGGCCAGTCGGATTCGTGGTTCGAGTTTCCGCCGCGGTGGTGCTCGATCAGCGAGAATTCAACCTTGCCCGGTTCGTCCGACTTGCGAATCGTCCAGTCGCCGCTGCGAACCTCCGCCGCGCGATTCTTCACTACAGCGAAGAGCAGGCAGAAGGCGAATACGATGAAAGCGAAGGTTCGTGTGAGTCTCATAAATTTTCCTCTCTAGATATCGGCGGGCGATTCCAGGATTCCCATTTGTTTGAGGCGGATCAGTTTGTCGAGATCAAGATCCTTGAATCCATGCTTGCGCGCCCCCTCAATAAAGTCCTCTGTCACTCCGTGAATCCTGGCGCTGACGATATCGTCAACGTTGACCTTGAATCCCGCGCCTTGCAGGGCCTTGATGTACTCCGGCGTCACGTCGTGAATGCGCATGGCGACCAACTCGTCGACCGTGGGCTTAAGCCCGAGGGCGCGAATGTCCCGAACATATTCGGGAGTTACATTGTGAATGCGCATCGCGACCAGATTGTCGGCATCAGGCTGCAAGCCCTGCTCATGCAGGCCGCGGACTTCGCCGGGTGTTGCGCCGTGAATCTTCAAGGCCACGAGCTCGTCGGTATCGGCGTGAATCCCGGCTTCTTTCATGCCCCGCACGTAGTTTGGGTCGATATCGTGAATCTTCATGGTGATAGTTGATCCTGATTGGGGTTGAGGCCCAGTCCGCGCACGTCGTGGACGTATTCAGGAGTCACCCCGTGGATGCGCATGGCTACAAGTTCGTCAGTGTTGGGATGCAGCCCCTGATCGTGCAGTCCGCGGATATACTCCGGCGTGATGCCATGAATCTTCATGGCGATGAGTTGGTCAACCGTGAGCTCGCCGAGACCGGCGGCCTTCATGCCGTCGATGTAGGAGCCCGAATTGGCTGGCTGCGGTGCGACGGCCTGTCGCGCAGGAGATGGCTTTGCGGCAGCGGCGGGTGAGGCCGCGGGCGCAGGTGCTGACTGCGGAGAAGCGGCAGTGGTCCAGCCGAAGCGTGCCAGAGAGATTTGACCGGCATGCACGGTAGGTTTTGGGTATGCGATTCCGAGCAGGGCATTTCCCGCGACCAGTGCTGCAGTAAGGCACAGCAGGCCGCCGGTGAGGCCGATGCCGCGGGTTCCAGCGCCGATCGATTTCAGCCCCAGCAGGCGGAAGATGCGCTCGGAGAGTGGGCCGCGGTTCGCGGCCATAGCCAGGGCGGGCGCGCTTCTCCATTCTTCCATAAGAGTAAGGGCGCGGGCGTACTCCACAGGATTGCCACACAGGGATACGGCTACATCGTCGCAGCAGTGCTCGCGCTCGGCCCGGATGCGCTTGTTCAGCCACCAAACGGCGGGGTGATAGAAGAGCAGAGTCTCAACCGAAATCTGGAATACATTCACGAAGGGATCGAGGCGCTGGATGTGCGCCAGTTCGTGCACGATGATCGATTGCAATTGCTCTTCTGACAACCCGGTGAGAGCGGTCACAGGCAACAGCACGATGGGACGGAACCAGCCGATCACGGCTGGAGCCTGGAGCCACTTACACTCGCAATAACGGATGCTCCGGTCGAGACCAAGCCGGCGTTGCAGCGTCTGGCAAATCGCAAGCACTCGAGCGCTCGCGGTGTCGGATTGTTTCCGACGCTCGCGTTCGAGCAGCAGGAATCCGCCCGCGGAACGTAGGCTGAAGAACGCTACTCCGGCCAGCCATGCTTCTACCAGCCAGGGCAGCGCGTCCAGCGAGGGTGAGAAGCGCGAAATTCCTGCTGAGGTTCTTGCTGCGGCACGGGCCGCGGCCCCAGGCTGCCTCTCTACAACTGATGATGACTTGGCGGGAGTTGTGGCGCCGGAAGGCGCGAGAAAGATGAACGTGGCGACGGGCGCTGCGAGCATGAGGATCAGCGCTCCCACCGACAGCACATATCGGGCGGACGCGCGTCGGCAGAGCGTCATCAGAATCGCGGCCAGTGCCGCGACCGCCGTGCCTTGCCACAGAAAGTGCAGCAACGTCCAGCCCAGGGAATGCATCACGCTCGGGGAAAGCCAATTCGTCAGAGTGGTCATCGCCGGCTCCTTTCGTGTTCGTCAGACTCGTACTGGTTCAGCAAGCGGCGTAGTTCTTCAATTTCTTCGCGCGAGGCTTTGCGGCCCGCCAGGGCATGCATCATGAGCTGGCTGGCGGAGCCTTCGAAGACGCGCTGCAGCATGTCCCCGGCAAGCTGACGTTTGGTTTGCTCGGCCGGCAGGCATGCTTCATAGACGTGCGCCCTCTGGGTTTCGTTTCGGCGAACCGTGCCTTTTGCCGTCATTATTTGCAGAAACTTCAGGACGCTGGTGTAGCCCGTAGCCCGTTTCTCTTTCAGGGAGTCGTGCACTTCCCGGACCGTCGAGGGGCCTCGGGTCCAGAGAACGCGGAGAATTTCAAGCTCCGACGCGGTAGGTTTCTGCGGAGGCTGCTTCATGGAAGAAAACCATACTACGAAGACATTCGTAGTGTCAACGAAAATCTTCGTAGACTGGCAATTTATTTTGCCTGCGTGGTTCTTTCGCCGCGGAACTGCCCGAAGATTCTCTCCGCATTCTTGTGATAAATCTTCTCGAGAACGGAATCAGGAAGCTCCATCCCATAGATCTTCCACCGCCCCTGTCCGGGATATCCCCAATAATCAAAGTATTCATCTGCGGTCTCGAGCCAGCGGAAGTGGTTGCGGTACATGGCTTCGTCCATACCGTTGTCGGTGCCGAACATGATGCGATCCTGATACTTGAGAAAGAACTCGCGGGCGCGGCGGGGCTGGCGTCCGAGTTCGGCCTCTCGCGCCCCGAATTCGACCATCACGTTGGGTAGCGTATCCAGCAGGTGCGAAACATAGTCGAGGTTCTCCGGCCAGTTCGCCACGTGCAGCGCTACGAAAGTAGTGTGCGGATGTTTGGCGAACATCTTATCGCGCGCCGCCAGAATCGATTCCTTCGTGGGAAATTGCGGTCCATAGAAACTCCAGTCCGGATGCTCGATCAGCTCCTCATATCGTTCGTTGGTGTCGTCGATGGGATGAAAGAACGCCTCGGGATCGGTAACGTGAATCGAAACTGGAATGCCCAGCCGACCGCACTCTTCCCAGATGGGATCAAGGCGAGGGTCATCGACTGCAACCAGTTTTCCCGATTTGTCGTGGATGCTTAAACCGAGATCCTTTAATTGTTTCAGCCCGCGAGCGCCGCGTGCCACCGAATCGTCGAGCTGCGCGACCATTTCCTGACTGAAGTTAGGATCGTCAATCCTGCTCCAGTCGATCTGCGCGAAGACAATGAAGCGTCCGGGATAGGGCTTAACCATCTCGTCAATCACCGCCTGCAGTTTCTCGCCCCACATGCCCGTCAGAATGACCACCGTCTTGACGTTCGTTTTATCCATGATCTCGACCACGCGTGCGGGCGCCATGTGGTCGTCGATCCTCATGGCGTCGTTGACGTGGTTGTGAACATCGATCACGTAATACTTGGCGCGGTCGACGTTGTGCTCCGGCGCATGCAGCATGGAACGGGGATGAAAATCCTTCAGTAGGAGGGTCTTTTTCTGCTCGGCATCGGTGGCAGACTTGTAGCCGATCTTCTCTTGAGGCTGGTCCGGCGGTTGCGCCGCGTTCTGCGGCCACAGCGCAATGCCCAGAACCAGAAACAAAGGTAGAGTGAGTTTGATGAGCATATCGATAATCAGTGGCCTCTGATAACCAGTGATCAGTGGTCAGTGGCCCAGTCCAAGGGGTCGAATGCCTTTTTTAACTGGCCACTGGTCACTGACCACTGGCCACTGCTCTACGACCGCAGCATGTTGCGCGCGATGAACCAAACATTGGCTGGGCGCTCGCCCAGCCGCCTCATGAAGTATGGATACCACTCGCTGCCGAAGGGAATATAGATGCGGAGGCGCCAGCCTTCGCGCACCAGCTTTCGCTGCAAATCGCGCCGGATGCCGTAGAGCATCTGAAACTCGAACGAGTCGCGGGAGATTTTCTCGGCGGTTGCGAAAGCCTGGGCTTGAAGAATGATGTTCTCATCGTGCGTGGCCAGGCCGTGATAAATGCCGCTCTTCATCAGGGTCTTCATCAGCTTCACATAGTTGGCGTCGACGTCGGACTTGGCGGCGAACGCAATCTCCGCAGATTCTTTGTACGCGCCTTTGCAGAGCCGAATGCGGATGCCTTCGGACAGAAGTTTCTCGATGTCGCTCTCGGAGCGCTTCAGGTAGGACTGAATCACGGTGCCCACGGAATTGGCGTTTCCCGGCACGCGGTGGAGTTCGTGGACGAAGGCGAGAGTGCGCTCAGTGTAGGGCGATCCCTCCATATCGACACGGACAAAGCCAGGAGGATTCATGGATGCGGCCTTGGTGACCAGCCCACTGACGATATCCCGCGCCAGCTTCTCATCCACATCGAGCCCCATATGAGTCAGCTTGAGGCTGATGTTGGCCTTGAGCTGGTTGGCAACAATGGCGTCGAGAATCTCGTGATAGAGCTGCGCGCTGTGCCGGGCCTCGTCCGGATTGGTGACATTTTCACCGAGGTTGTCGATGGTCACGCTCATTCCGGCGCGGTTGATGGCCTGGGTGGCGCGGACGGCGTCAGCGATTTCAGTGCCGGCAACGAAGCGGTTGGAAACGCGGTGGCCGAGCGAGGAACGCTCGGCAAAGTTGCGCAAAGATGGGTTTTCGGAAAGACGGACGAAGAAAGTTCTCAACATGCCGCACCTGGAACATCATCAGCCGCCGACACCGATTGGTGGATGAAGATGAGGAGCACAGAAAGTTGTATCACATCGCGGGCGCGTCGCAGGCGGGAACGGCGATCAGGGCGCAGAAGCCTGGGGCTGGAATTTTATCTCAATAGTCTCGTGGGTTTCGTGAGGCGCGGGCTCCCATTTCCACTGCCGCAGCGCGTTCTGGGCGGCATCTGCAAGCATGGGATGGCCGCCTTTCACCTCGAGGGACTTTACCGTGCCATTCGGCGCGACCAACACTTCCAACTTTACGCTGCCTTGCAGGTTCATGCGGCGCGCGACGTTGGGATATTGCGGAGTCACCCTGGCTGCAACTTTGCGGACGCCTCCTGAAGATTCCTGGGCTGGCGCGTTGGGGACGAGGATCAGTGTTGAAAAAAGAACAAATAAGGCAGCAATCCGGCTCTTCATGGGGGATAGAGTTGTCCGTCTTCAGAATTTGTTGGAATTCAAAATCCGTATTCAGAATAAGGGAGATGTAATGTGCGCCGAAAGATTACGTCGGTAATGCGGCGAGGCAAGTTTTCCACAGGAGGGGCGGCGCGGCGCTGTGGGCGCGGCGCGAGCCTTGGCGATGATTCAGGCGCCGTGCTCTTCCAGGAACCTCTCAGCCTCGATGGCAGCCATGCAGCCGGTTCCGGCAGCGGTAATGGCCTGGCGATAACGCCGGTCCTGCACATCGCCACAGGCATAAACCCCGTGGACGCGAGTGCGCACATAGTTGTGCGTCTTGAGATATCCATCTTCATCGGTGTCGAGTTGGCCCTCGAACATTTTCGCGTTCGGATCGTGCCCGATACCGAGAAACAACGCATTGGTGGGGAAGTCCCAGACTTTGCCGGTCTTCAGGTTGCGCAGCTTGAGGCCGGTAACTTCCTGTTTGGCGTGATCGTAGACATCCTCGACGACCGTGTCCGTAAGAAACTGGATCTTCTCGTTGTGCCGGGCGCGATCCAGCATGATCTTGGAAGCGCGAAAGCTGTCGCGCCGGTGAATAAGCGTGACCTTGGTGGCAAAACGAGTCAGGAACGTGGCTTCTTCCATGGCGGAATCGCCCCCGCCGATCACCACGATTTCCTTTCCTGAAAAAAAGAAGCCGTCGCAGGTGGCGCAGGAAGATACACCGTGGCCAATCAGCTTCTGCTCGTTGGGCAGACCCAGCCAGCGGGCGGAGGCGCCGCTGGCGATGATGAGAGCCTGCGCGTGCACCTGATGCTTGCCGAGATGGAGCAGGAACGGACGCTGGCTGAGGTCGACGCTTGTGAGGTGTGCCATGCGGTATTCGGCGCCGAAGCGCTCCGCCTGCTTGCGCATGTTCTCGACCAGTTGCGGCCCCATGATTCCTTCGGGAAAGCCGGGAAAATTCTCCACCAGCGTAGTGAGGGAGAGTTGCCCGCCGGGCTCGTGGCCTTCGACTACAAGAGGTTTCAGATTGGCGCGCGCCGTGTAGAGTGCGGCGGTGTGTCCGGCACAGCCCGAACCGATGATGACTACGTTGCGAGTTTCGCTCATGATTAGCTTGCTAGCCGTTAGATTGCGGATTTCTGATTTCGATGCATCGCGCTGATGCGAGTGCTGAAAACCCAAATCTTAACCACAGAGGACACAAAAAAAGTTTTAGTCATTTCCTTTCCTCTGTGGGTTTGCTGGCAGGCTTGGAGGATTTCGGCTTCGCGGCTTCTTTCGGACCCGCTCCCGGGATCTGAGCCAGTTCCCCTGGCACGGTGCGGCGGACTCCGAGCAGGCTCCGATAGTTGGCTAGGACTTCGGAGGCGCTGCGGAACAGCGGTTCGTAGGCGCTCTGGTCCGGCGGAGGGCCGTTTTCGGTTCCCGCGCAGCGGGCCAGCGCCACCGACGCCTTGCCAAAACGTTCGAGCCGGATGCGGCTGGCGGGAGTGTTGGCTGCGACCATGTTTTCGGGGCTGCTGATTGCAGAAGCGCTGTCTTCCATCGACACCTGGATCAAGTCTTTGGGCTCGCGCACGTGCAGCACCAGCGTTTCGATCATATTCTGGCCATCGTTGCTGAAGGAGTATTGCACGCTCGAAAACAGAGCCTGCACGGCGAACTCGCGACGAATGCGAACGTAGCGGGCGACCGAGGGCTCGTCAGACGCTTGCGTTCCTGATCCGGGCTGAAGGAAGTTGGGAGCCTCCGTCAGGGTGGAGAGGCCATGCGAAATCTCGAAGTCGGGGCTGAACAGCGGCTGTTTGGGGATGCGCGCCAGGGCGGCAGCGATTTCCTTTTGCTCCTCGGCAGACGGCGTGCACACGTTCAGAACATTGACTTTCACTTGCGGCTGGGTCGAGGGGGTCTGGGGAGCCTGCTGAGATACGGCGGGAAGAGTTACCACAAAGCCAGCCAGAAGCAGAATGTGTTTTGGGATCACGCCAGAATGATAACCCAAACCCAGTTGTCAGTTCCCAGTTCTCAGTTAGAACCTTGGGTTTGCTGAGAACTGGGAACTGAGAACTGAGAACTGGTTTAGGAACTGAGAACTGAGAACTGTTTCGGTTAGAATTCAGGGCATGGCGAATCTGACACTGGTTTACGGCATGCGGCTGCTGCCTTCCGAAGATGTGGCCGAAGTCGGGCAGGCTCCGGTGAAGCTTACCAACGGACGGGAGGCCCATGTCACCATGCACGTGCTCGAAGGCAGCAAGGAAGAGATCGAGAAGCAGTTGCGCACCAGCCTGGAAGCGTTCTTCGACCTGTATCCGGAGATCTAGCAATTCCGGCGAACCGAAATCATGAGGAAATCCTTTCTAGAGTTGCGCGCGAGAATGCTGGCGGCGGGTTTCTGGCCGCAAGGATGGATTGCGCGCGGCGCTTGCTACTCGTTAGCCTTCGCGATCGGGCTTTTCATTCTTGAGATGCTGGTGAAACTATTCGCGCCCGCGTCGGCCGACAGCATTGGGGGTTGGGTCAAGTTTCTTGCCATCGACGCAGCTTTGCTGTTTTCCATTCTTGCTTTTCGCTGGCTGAAGCGAAAACTTCTGTGGCGTCTGCGCAACCGGCTTATCGTGACCTACGTCTTCATCGGCGTGATTCCCGCCGTGCTGCTGGTAGCGATGGCGTTTATCACACTTTACGGGTTCGCTGGGCAGTTCGCCATTTTCGTGGTCACGTCGGAAATCAAATCCCAGATGCGGACAATGGAAGCAGTGAACGCGGCCGTCGGTAATGAGTTGGCGGCACGGTTGGAGCGCGGGGACAATCCCACGGCCGAGTCTCTGGCCGGACTGAGGAAACGGGATACGGCCTGGCGACGGCGCCGGATATGCGCCTGGCATGGCGGCAAGCTTTTGTCTCTGGGGGATGAGTCCAGGGGTTCATTGTTCTCGCCTCCCGTCCTTGTAACCGTCGAAGGACTGCGCGACCTCACGCGCGACAGCGATGGGCTGCACTTGCGTGTGGCCACTGTGTTTCCCGCAGCCTCGAAAACGCTCACGGTCGTCAGTAGTGAACCTTTTGACAAAGAGCTGGTGGGGAAAATTGCGGCGGATATGGGCGAGATCACGATTTTTGTCTCGGACCTGCCGCAGGACAACAAAAGTGGATCCCAGGGCTCCGGAGCTCAAGCCAGTGTCGCCGGGAATCCTGGAAAGAACGAACCTGGAATTCTCATTAATGAGGGGGGAGGAGCCCTTGTACACCTTCGTCAAGCCTTCACGGTCGGCACAGTACCGGTTGCTCTAAGCACCATGGATCGCGAAGTTACGTTCCCGGCACCCTTGTCGGTGTTGGATTGGAAAACAGGAGAGCGCGCGCGGATTGGGGCTCTGGTGCAGGTGCGGACTCGTCCTTCGGTGCTCTACAGCCATCTGTTCGCGGCGCTGGGGGAGTTTGTTCGGGGAGTCGAATACATTCTGCTTGGCATCTTTATCTTTTTCGCGGTGATTGAGTTCGTCGCGCTAATCATTGGAATGCGAATGACGCGTACGGTAACCGGAGCTGTGGCGCAACTCGATGACGCTACCAAGCATGTGGATCGCGGCGACTTCAGTCATCGCATTCCCGTCAAATCCGCGGACCAGTTGGCGCAACTCTCGCTGTCGTTCAACTCGATGACCGAGTCCATCGAGAAGCTGATTCAGGAGCAGAAAGAGAAGCAGCGGCTGGAGGGCGAACTCGCCATCGCGCAGGAAGTGCAGGCGCAACTGTTTCCGCGGCAGGTTACGGAACTGGAGTCACTCGAAGTGCATGGCTTCTGCCGTCCGGCGCGCACCGTGAGCGGCGACTACTACGACTTCCTTACCGCCAGCTCCCACAAGCTGATTCTGGCGGTGGGCGATATCAGCGGGAAGGGAATCTCGGCGGCGTTGCTGATGGCGACCATCCACTCGGCGGTGCGCGCCTACAGCGTGGAGAGCTTGCCCCAGATGCGCGAGACAATGACGCGCGAGCCCGTGGCGGTGGGTGCGGTGGCAGGCGCGCGCAGGGTCATGGCGGCGTGGCCGGAGGGCATCGAGATTTCTCCTGGCGCTCTGCTCGGCCTGCTCAATCATCAGCTTTACGAGAGCACTCCGCCGGAAAAGTACGCGACGCTGTTCCTTGGGATCTACGACGGGCGTTCGCACCGGCTGACTTACAGTAACGGCGGACACTTGCCGCCGATCTTGATCGGGAGGGACGGTGCAGTCCGGCGCCTGGAAGCAGGTGGGACGGTGGTCGGGTTGTTCGATCACGTGATGTACGACGAGGGCGCAGTGGAGATGCATCCCGGCGAAATCTTCCTGGCCTACAGCGATGGCGTCACCGAACCGGAAAATGAGTTCGGCGAATTTGGGGAGGAGCGCCTGATTGATCTCGTAAGCGCGAACCGGAATTTTCCGCTGGTGCAGATTAGCCAGACCGTTACTTCCGCCGTGGATGACTGGATCGGCGACAACGAGCAGCCGGATGACATCACGCTGGTGCTGGCGCGGGCCAGGTAGGTAGCCTCACGCTTGTCATCCCGAGCGAAGCGAGGGATCTTGGTTCTTGCCCGCGCCACCCGTGTCATCGCTTAGAGCAGACACCAAGCTCCCTCGCTCCGCTCGGGATGACAACGCGAAGTGGGGACCCACGCCGCGAAATCAGTCATATTTTCTGCCTCTTCCAGCGGCCCTGTTTGAACAAGATGGCGCTGACAATCGCCATAGCGGTCTCGGCGATGGCGATGGAAAAGAAAGCTCCATTCGAACGCATGTTCAGAGGAATTGCCAGCCAATAGGCCAGCGGAATCTCGAACAGCCAGAAGCCAAAAAAATTCACGATGGTGGGAGTGATTGTGTCGCCCGCGCCGTTGAAGGCCTGCATCATCACCATGAAGTAGGCGTATCCCAGATTGCCGTAGCTGATGATGCGCAGGCAGGCTGCCCCCAGCGGCACTACTTCTGGATCATGCGTGAACAGCCGCACAATGGGTTCGGAAAAGAATATAAAGATAACTCCGATCAAGCCCAGGAAAATCACGTTGTAGAGTCCGGTGCGCCACACTGCTTTTTCCGCGCGCTCGGGATGTCCCGCGCCCAGGTTCTGCCCAACCAGCGTAGCCGCCGCATTGCTCAAGCCCCACGAGGGCAGGATGATGAAGATGACGATGCGGATGGCGATCGTGTATCCGGCGAGGGCGGCGGCGCCGAAGATGCTGACGATGCGGACCAGGCCGATCCAACTCGTGTGCGCGATGGCGAACTGGAGGATGCCGGTCAGTGAAACCCGAATGAGCCGCCAGAGCACGTTCCACTGTATTCGAACCTGACTCTTCAGAATGCGGAGACGCTCCGTGCCTTTCATCAGACGATAGAACTGGTAGCCCACGCCGATGCTGCGTCCGGTGAGCGTGGCCAAAGCCGCGCCTGTAACGCCCAGACGCGGAAAGGGTCCCCAGCCAAAGATCAGGCAGGGATCAAGCACCAGGTTAATGATGTTCGAGACCCAGAGCAGGCGCATGGCGATCGCGGCATCGCCGGCGCCGCGGAAGATTGCGTTGTTGAGAAAGAGCAGGAGCACGGCGAAACTTCCGCCCAGGCAAATTCTGGTGTAGCCGCTGCCGGTCGCGACGATCTCCGGCGATGCGCCCATCAGTCGCAGCAGGTTCGGCGCCCAAATCCCGCAAGGGATTCCGATTGCCAGGGAAACCATCAGGCCCAGCGCAATCGCCTGCACGCCGGCGACTGCGGCGCCTTCAGGATCTTTTTCTCCGATGCGCCGCGCCACCATGGCCGTGGTTGACAAGCTCAATCCCATGGCGACGGAGAACACCAGGCTCAGCATCGACTCCGTGAGTCCAACCGTCGCAACGGCGTTCGCGCCGAGGCGTCCCACCCAGAAGACGTCGACGACGGCGAACAGCGATTCCAGCACCATCTCCAGCACCATCGGGACGGCTAAAAGTAAGATGGCGCGATTCAAACTGCCGGTGGTGTAGTCCTGATGCGAGCCGCGAATGGCTTCCACCAGTGAGGCCCAGAGTGTGTGTCGCTTCTCTTTCTCCGTAGTTAGGGCTGTGATTTCCATCGATGGCTGTAAATGTTTTTGAGATATTGAGGAGTATCGGGCATCGTGGAGAGCCGGTCAAGATTGGGAGAACTGTGGATATCTTCCCGGGACTGGCAATGAAGAAGTAGCCAACACGGCCACGGGAGAGCCGGGGCCGGTCTGAACCTGACATTCGGCTCACCAAACTCAGGTTGGCCCCGCGGTGGACGCAGACGCAGCTGCGGGAATCATCCATGGGCAATGAATGTAGTCTGCGATTCGTTCAATCTTGTGGTCGATCACATTCATACGAATTGCTGAGTAAGCGGTCCAGGTGTCCGCTCCGCGTTGAAGAATGATCACCACCGGTTCACCATCCAGCTCGCCCACAGCCAACTTCCAGGGCCAAGGCCAGCGGTCGTAATTGAAGAAATAAGGAGCCTCCCCAAATTTTCCGGCAAACCGGTCGGCAACGGTGAGTCGGGCGTCGGCACTGATCAACTCACGCACTCCATCCCAGTCGCGTCGATTAAAGTGATCCACATAAAGCTGCATAATCCGTTTCAACTCAGGGTTCGCACTGCGAGCCGGCTGCGCTAGAGCAGGTGATGAAGCCAATTTCATCCGACCGCGGCTGAGAGCCGCCTTGACTCCTCCCACCGTGGTATCGACCAGCTCCGCAATCTCTTCAAGCGAGTAATCAAATACGTCCTTTAGAAGCACGCAGGCACGCTCCTTCGGAGGAAGGCTGATCACCATACGTTCAACCGCAGTGCCAAGGCCAAGCACAGCAGGCTCCGCCGGCAAGACCGCCTCCGGCACCGCTGCGGCCGACTCGGCTTCGTCTCGAACTCCTTTGCGGCGCAGAAAGTCGATACAGCGGTTGTGAGCGATCCGAAACAACCAAGGCTTCAAAGGCCGGCTGTCATCAAATTGATCCAGCTTCCGATAGGCCTCGATCAGGGCTTCCTGTACCACGTCTTCGCCGTCCATCAGGGAGCCCGTCATCCGCGCACAGTAGCGATGAAGGCTCGGCCGAAGCGTTGAGATGGTCTCCAGGAACGCCAGGTAGCGGGCGTCGACAGGGCCGGAGGCGACGACGAACTGATTCGAGTCCATCATTATCAAGAAACTTTTCTGTTGCCCTTTTTCCTATTCGAACGGATCTGACTGAGCTTTACCCATGGTGATCAGCTTGCGCAGGTTTTCGTTAACGAGCGTGCCCCATGCGCCCGAACAGTCGCCGTAGCATTGAAAGCGGGGGATCAGGCCTACATGCGTGAAACGGACTTCCGTTTGGCCCTCTTTCTTGAAAATCTCAAACACAACGTCTGTGCCGGTCCACTCACTTTTCTCTTTCACAAAGCTGAGATTGCTGTCTAACACGCGCCAAACGACTTTCTTGCCCGGAATGAGTTCCGTGATTTTTTGTTTAGTGCGGTGAAAGTCTTTGTAACGGTATGTGAACTCGGCGCCGAGTTTGTCGGTGTCGCCGTCAATTTCTCCTGACCACCAGCCGCGAACGTTGTTGATGGCATGGAAAACTTCTTCTGGGGTCTGGTCTACCGAAAAGCTAGTGGTGAAAGCTTGATCGTTCATGATTCGTGTCCTTTCCGTTCCTAGTTGTGCATACGGCCCCAACCAACTTTAGCCGAATTGACGTTTCGCTACAAAATGCCAGTCCGTAATTGGCGTTTAATGTGGCAAACACCACGCTTCTTTCATCTTGCAGAGCTGTGCAAGCATCCCTTCATATTGTTTAGTGATCGCATCTCTTTCCTCTGCGCCGCGAAACTGGACCATATATCCATGCGGACCATGAAGGATGAGAAACGGATACGGAGTGTCCGGCCAGCGCCCATGCTGCATGTAGTAAGCGAATTGCTCCGGAGTTGGCGTCGCTCCCCCCATCTCGTCATTCGAGACGTTCGGGGCATAGTACATCACGTGGGGGATGTTAGAGGTAGCTACGCTATCATTTGCATCCGGATTCACATAGGTCCTGAGGATGGGCGAGAGCATGTACGAGACGCCAGCTCGTTCCGGAGGTTGGTAATAGCCCGTGCTGTAACGTTCCTGGATGATCTTCTTCACTTCTTCGGCCGGAGTCCCCTTAGCCTGCATCTCTGCTGCGTCAAAGAAGACCCGCATCTGTGCCTTGGCCCCCGCTTCATCAAAGGAGATCGGGTAAAGAATATCGTCTCGATACACCTTCAAAGGCCAGGTCCCCCTGAACGAGTCATCGCCGGTCCGAGCAACAAGAGTATGGAACCCGTTTGTACCTTTGCGCGCAGCCTCGAAGCCCTTGTCGGGATTTAAGACATAAACGGTCGCGTTATCTCTGAGGTGCGGTGGGAGCGCGCTGAGTGCCAGCTGAATTTCCAAATCTCGCGGCAACGGCTCGAGTTTCCTGATTTTCTCGGCATTTTGCGCGCTCGCAGTGAGCGATACCAGTAGGACTAGAACCACCACAAAAAGAATCTTTCTCATTTGAGCTCCTTTAGTTGCAATCCTTTCTATTGGCTATTACGCATCGCCCGGCGGGGAGGATACGTCGCAGGCGAAAGATTTTGGGATTGGCGGTGACGTCTTGGCTCGACGGTGGTGTTGACAGTTTTGCTCCAGGGCCACGAGCAAGCCTGAAGTTATCCATTCTCAGTTTCTTGTTTGCCGGCAAACCGGACAGAATCGCCGGATCCGCGCCTTACTCATGCACGTCAACGACGACGCCAGGGGCAAGGAGCACATTCGCGGGAACGGGTTCAATTAGGATGCCGGCAAGGGTGATGGTGCCGGTTGCGATTGCGTCTTTTTCCTCAGGGCCGCCGCGGAAATCAGCGTGATGGCAAGCCCAACCGGGAAGGGCTCGATGAAAGTCATCAGTGAGTTGAAGAGCGGGTTTTCGTACTGCTCCTTGAATTTCTTCAGTTGCTCAACTTGCGCCTGGACGGCTGCAGGACTCGCGCCCGAGGCCTTGAGCTTCTCGATCGTATGCGCGCCGTAGTTGTCCATGAAGTCGTGCATGAAGTTGAAGTAGAGAATTTCCCACGTCACGACGTAGAACATGCACGAAATCAGGGTAATGGAGATCCCCACGGCAAACGCCTTGGCGAACGTGATCTGGCCGTTGCTAGCGTTGTCACGGTACGAGCGGATGCCGAAGAACACCAGCAAGAACGAGAGCACGATGGTGGTGTAACCGACGATCAGGGCCTTGTTAAAGCCTATCCTGTGCGCGAACGGCAATGTGGTCACCATCATCAACGAGGAAAGAGCGCCGGAAATCAGTCCAAAAGTCAGCACCGTCTTTTTCATACATTTAAGTCTCCGTTGCCTCGACTCCGTGAAACCTGGTTTAACGCGCCCGAAATGTAGTGGGGTTCGCCGGCCCCCACGGTCACTCTTCCTTGGGCTTTGGCGGTTCCCATAACTCAATGCGGTTGCCGTCTGGGTCGGTGATCCAGGCGAACCGGCCGTATTCGTAGTCTTCGCGGTGGGGATCGATTTCGACTCCTGATTTCTTCAGGTCTTCGAGCAGCGCGTCGAGATTGTCGACGCGGTAGTTGACCATGAAGCTGGTTTTGCTCGCGCCGAAATATTTCGTCGTCTGCGGGAAGATGCACCATGTAGTCAAGGCTTTGGGACCGGGCTCGGTGCCGTCAGCCGCCTGCGGTTCGAGCCAGTGAAACGATGCTCCCTGGCCGTGCGGTTCGCGCTGGATGCCGAGATGCTTCTCATACCAGTCATAGAGGTGCGGCGGGTTCTCTGATTTGAAGAAAATTCCGCCAATGCCGGTTACGCGCTTCATGAGCCTCCTTCAACTGCTTTCACATGCCCGAAGTGTAGCGGGAGACGTAAACGTTGTCGTCACCCTTTTGGGTGATTCTGCATCGGGGAGCAAAAATCACCCTTTCGGGTGGGGCGGCACGCGTCACGGGATCAGCCGGGCGGTCTTGCCGATCTGCACCGCCTGGGTGCGCCGCTTTGCGCCGAGCTTGTCAAACAGCCGGCTCGAATGCGTCTTCACCGTGTTTTCGCTGACGAAGAGCCGCCCGGCTATCTCTCGGTTGCTCAACCCCGTGGCGATGAGCCCAAGAATCTCCATCTCGCGCGGTGTAATCCCGAGCTGGCTCACGCGCCTCTCGTCGGCGACGAACGGGCCCATGGGCTGGACCGGGGCCTGCGCCGGGACCTCCTTGATGATCACTGCCGGCTTCTTTCTCGTCAGTGTCTGCCCCAGCCAGATGCCCAGTCCGGCAAACAGGGCGGCGACCAGGGCGCCGTAAATCTCCACAGAATGCTCGACGACCAGGAAGCGGTACTCCGTCAGCTTCAGGACGGCGATGAGCAGGCCGCCGGCCACGCCGTAGAGCAGGATGTCCCGCACCACGCGGCGGCGCGAACTCGGGGCGGATTCCCTCGGCAAGGTCACGGCAGGCCATGATATCTGAAGACTGCAACCTTGGGGAGCACCCGCCTCCTATAAACCGGGCACACGTAATGGATACCCTGCGACAGGACTTCTTCGATGCCACTGCCTCGCGGCAAGCATTCCGGTCGGATCACGCGCTAACCCGAAGTAATTCTTAATTAGCGCTTATGGGGCCGGACCCCCGATTTTGGCAGTGGTGCAGCGTGTTGATGCCTACCCCCCGAATTCAACGCGCGCCGGCGAGCTACTTACTGCTTGATCTCAAACACGACTCCGCACCCGGGTCCGTTGAAGCCGCCGCAGTTTCCGGTTCCGCCAGTCCATGTGGTGCCGTAAACATGTCCCCGCGCGTCGAGGATAACATTCCCAAAAGGCTGGCTTCCGTCGCTGCCACCGGCGAACACGTGCAGGCTCTTCTTGGTCCATCCGCCTTGTGGGTTCGGCGTCAGCTGGAAGACTTCCCCGATGCCACCGACGGTGACGTACTCGGTGGTGCCATAGAGATTGCCAGCCGGGTCGAAAGTCAGACCGGAACGCGGGATCTCCCCGTTGACGCCACCGCCGCCGAAATTAAAGAGCAAAGTTTCTTTACCCGCGGAGCTGAGCTTAAAAACGGCACCATAACCGTTTTGGCCGCCGCCGAAGTTCGTGCCGAAGAGATCGCCAGATTTATCGGAAACCGCGCCATTCGGTATATGACCGTCATGAGGGCCGAAGCTGTAGAGGATGGTTTCGGTCCACGCGCCGCCGGAGTTAGGACTGAGCTTGAAGAGGGTGCCCCACCCGTAGGCACCGCCTAGGTTGGTCGCGCCATAGAGATTGCCCGCCTTGCCCTGGACCAAGCGGCCCTCGGGCGTTTCTCCGTCGGTTCCTCCAGCAAAAGCGTAGAGAATGCGTTCTGTCCAACCTTTAATTGAGGGCGTAAGTTCAAACGCCGTACCACAGGCGGATCCGCCACCCGCCTCGGTAGTACCGTAAAGGTTTCCGGCGTGATCGATAACCAAGCCGCTGATTGGGTTTGCCCCGTCATTGCCTCCCTGAAAACGATATAGCACCTCTTCCGTCCAGGCGCCGCCGTTGCCAGGCTTCAACTCGAAAACCGTTCCACAACCCGGTTCCAGGTCGTTGCACGCTCCCTCGCCGCCCGCCAAGGTTGCACCGTAGAGATTCCCCGCAGCGTCGAAGGTTAAGTCGGCCCGGGGATAAGAGCCATCTTGGCCGCCCTGGAATGTGTAGATCACTTTTTCTGTCCAGGCCCCGCCTGCCACAGGTGACAGTTCGAAGACGGTCCCGCACCCGATGCCATCGGCGCTGCTGCAGGAGCCGCTTCCTCCTGCGGTGGTCGCGCCATAAAGATTCCCGGCCTTGTCGGAAACCAGGCCAGCAATGGGGTAGGAACCGTCGCTGCCTCCCTGGAAACTGTAGAGCACTTTTTCAGTACTGGCCGCGCGAGCGCTGGCCGCCGATAGAATCGCTGCGAAGGTCGCGAGGACCAGACTCACCATGAGCGATAGCTTCTTGGCCCGCATACAGGCCTCCCTTGTGGTTGGTTGTTAATTTAGATCAACAAAAGCAGGTTGGGGAACCCTCAGCAAATCTGAGGGATTGTATCGCTAAGCGGCGGCGCCGGCAAGGCAATTCCGCCTTGTCCCCGGGGGCTGGCCCGGCTTTTCAATGCGGAGGTGCCCGTCGGCTGCCCGGTCCTTGTCTCTCCGTCCTTTGGAGAGACAGAGCCTGCTCTGAGCGAAGCCGAAGGGGCGGGGACTTTGACTTCCAATTCGGCGCATCACTGCCCGATTTTCCTTGACTTCATCCCCCAATCAGAACATACTATTCTTCAAGGAACAGTTCATTGAGAACTGAATATCGTGCGGCTAAGTCCTTCCCGCACAAGATTTTGGCTCCCATTCCGGCTGTTTTCAGTCCAGACAGAAATCGCTACGCTGATTCCATAGGACTTACTTGATACCTATGCAACTAACTCCTTTGTCCGCAATATTTTACGGGCAAGTTATTTCGAATCAATATTTTATCGAGGTTAGCCCCATATCGACCGCCGTAAGTCATTGATTCCAGATATTTTAGTAGATTAGATCCCCGATTTTTTCACCGGATCTCTCCCGGCGCCAAGTGAGCGGCCCAACCGACCCGGGGTAGCCTCCGTCAGTCCGTTTCTAGGCATTGGAACTGCCCACTGCCCACTGCCCACTGCCTTCTCACTTCCTCGGTACCTGACTCACGCGCGCAGTGACGGCCAAGTTCTTCACCATACCTCCGAGCACGAGCGGCCCGATGGGCGTCATGAGGATGCCGCGGCTGTCGGCACGGGGATCGTAGGTGTTCTCGCTGATGGTCTCCCACTTGTGGCCGTGCACGTCGTAGGCGAAGCTGACATCGGACGCTTGCGCGGGCTGACCGTCGTAGGCGACGCCTTTGAAGTTGTGGGGAGTGGCGGTGCCGCCGGAAAAGAAGACCCTGTGATCGCGCGCCGAGCCGCCACCAGCGATTGCGAAGCGTGCCGGGCCGGGATGGGCCGGCAGCTTGCTCCACTCAATCTTGTTGGGATCCTTGTGATCGATCTTGCCCAGCCAGCACTCGTCGGAGGCCACGTAACGCGGACCGCCTGAGGGGCCGGCCTTGGCGCCATCCACGACCACGATCGTATCGTCGGCGACGCCTCCGGACAGACCGAAGACCGGCGTGCCGGGGAAAGGCGAGGCCTGGGTCCAGGAGTCCTTCTCGACGTCGTACACTTGCACATTGTTCACCGGACCATTTGGCGACCGGCCACCGATCAGATAGACGAAGCGGTCACGCGTCACGCCGTCAACCGCGGAGTCCACGGCGACAGGTATGTCTTTGCCGCGGGACCATTGGCGGCGTCCGGGCTCGTAGACGTTCACGTCGGGAACCGTGAGTTCGCCACCCTGACTATCCACTACATAGCCGCCCATGAGGATCACCAGGCCTTTGGCGCTGGCGGCGGCAGCGTTCAGACGGCCCACGACTCCGGGGACCTGACGGCCTTCGCTCCACCTCGCCTTGGCGAGATTCATGACGTAGACCTGGTTGGTAACGTCATCCCAGGTCTTCCTTGGGCCGACGCCCATCATGGAAAACAACTCGAGGCCGTCTTTGAGACTGGCCACGGCATTGCCGGAGACCGCGGCCGGCATGGGAGGAATCTTCTTTTCGTCCGCGCCCACCACGGTCGCGGCACAGAGTACCAGGGCGATAAGAAACGGGAATTTCTTCATCGCAGAGATATTAACCCACATTGCGAGATTCGGCGCGGGGCTCGGGACCAGGGGTTGTAGCGGGGCGACTGACTCCATCAGACCCTATTCGATCAGACCCTGGCGCGCGGCGTGGATGAAATCCGTATAGGCGGGTTGCTCCCCGCCGGCGCGCACGTGGCTGGCGATCTGTCCGCGATGATACGCCGAGTGCAGCAACACGTGGGTCAACACGTCTTCCACGGTGCTGGTCCACGGCTCGCCCTTGCTGTTCTTGTAGGCGACCTTCTCCGAGAGTTCGTCGGGAGAAAGCTGTCCGAGAAACTCTTGCCATAGCTCGGCGAGGCCGGCGATTTGCGCCTCGCATTGCTCGATGGTGAAGTCAGGCCACACGGGCAAGCTTTGCGGTTGCTTCCGGATGCGCTCCAGCCACAGCCGTTCGGCGGAGAGAATGTGTGCCAGAAGTTGCAGCGGCCTCACGGCCGGGCGCGGACTGCCGCTAAGCGCGGCGAGTACCTCGCGGTTCGCCCACGCATCGTAGACGAACTGCCGACGCAGGTGTGCGAGAAGGTCCATGACTCCGGCTTTTGCTCAACGATATCCGGTCCTTTCCGTGGAGTTTATCATCGGCGTCAGCAACGGGACGCCTTGCAACTGTGTTAACAGTCCGTTCACAATCGGGGGGTAGACTTTCGAAACATGCCCCGAAAAGCTGCAGCATCGCGGACCGCGCTTGAAGAGCCCAGTGCAGTTGACACCGCCGGGGCAGTGCCCGCTCAGAATCGGGAAGGCAAGAGATCCGTAAGGAAAGGAAGCGGATCACTGGACGATCTGGCGCGCACGGCGCTCAAGGCCTTCCTTATCGCCCGCGACGCGGCTTTCAACGTGCGGGACCTGCTCACCCACTCTTCACGCATGGCTTTCCTGGCCATCAAGGAGTGCGAACAGGAACTCGACATCATCGAGCGCTACATCGACGAGCGCTTGCCGGCGGCCATCACGCGGGTGAACGAGGCACGAGCACGCCAGTTGCTGACCAGCCTGAAGTGCACTACGAACCTGGAACGCATTGGCGATCTGATGATGAGTGTGGCCATGCGGACGCAGTCGCGGGCGGCGAAGATGGCGGCCTCCGATGTGCGTCAACTGGTGGAAATGTCGACGATCCTGCGCGAGATGCTTGATCTGGTTTATCGCGGATTCGTCGATCTCGATCTGGAGTGCGCCCGCAAGGTCCTTCAAATGGACAAGGACATCGACCGCGTCTGTCATGCTCTGTTCCAGAAGCATCTCACCGAACACGCGTCGGACAACAATCCTTCGAGCTTCGACGTGATTCTTATGGCGCAGGCTCTGGAGCGCGCCGGGGACCACACTACCAATCTCGCCGAAGACCTCTACAGCCTTATCGAAGGCCGCAGCCTGCGGCATGCGCCCAAGAAGCGGGCAGCAACGTAGAAGCAGTGTCCAGTGGTCAGTGGCCAGTGGTCAGTCGGCTACAGGTCCTGCGACGAGAGGCACGGTTTTCACTGATCACTGATCACTGATCACTGATCACTGACCACTGGCACCTGCCTTCCGAAATTCATCATTCGTTAACACGCGGGAAACATTCTCGCAACATTTCCAAAATACATTCAATGCAGAAGCCGGCGCCAACTAAGGGCTCTGGCTCTTGGGCCAAGCCTCCATAAGTGACTATGCACTCTCCCATGGGATCTTACGAACCGCTCGGCGATGCGGGTAGCGCGGCTGTGTCTCGCTGCCTCGTTTTCGTGGTGGAGGACGAAGAAGACATTGCACGGCTGATCTCCCATAACCTGCAGGCAGCCGGTTTTGACGTGCAAAGCTTTGTCAGCGGCGCGTCCGTGGTCTCGGAAGCCTTGCGCGAGATGCCGTCGCTTTTTCTTCTGGATGTGATGCTGCCGGGCGCGGACGGCTTCGAGCTCTGCCGCCAGATCCGGCAGACTCCCACTCTTTCCTCGACCCCCATCATCTTCCTGACCGCCAAGACGGCCGAGGCCGACCGCGTGAAAGGTCTTGAACTGGGAGGGGATGACTACATCACCAAGCCCTTCAGCCCACGTGAACTGGTGGCCCGGGTTCGCAGCGTGCTTCGTGGCTTGCGTCAACCGCTGGCCACGCCGGAAGTGCTGCGCCTGGGCGATCTTGAAATCGACGCTTCGTCGATGACCGTGCAGGTACAGGGCAGGGCGGTGCTTACCACCGTGCGCGAGTTCCGATTGCTGGAGTATCTCGCGACCCATTGTGGGCGCGTGCTCACGCGCGACCAGTTGCTGGATGCGGTCTGGAAAGAAACTCCCTTCGTCACCCCACGCTCGATTGATGTTTACGTGCGGCGGTTGCGGGAGAAAATAGAGCCCGACCCTCGCCACCCGAAATATTTGAAGACGCTGCGTGGCATCGGCTATCGCTTCGAATCACCGAAGTAGGAAGGCAGTTCTCGGTTCTCGGTTCTCAGTTCTCAGTTCTCAGTTCTCAGTTCTCAGTTCTCAGTTCTCAGTTCTCAGTTCTCAGTTCTCAGTTCTCAGTTCTCAGTTCTCAGTTCTCAGTTCTCAGTTCTCAGT
>Ga0210404_10000059_pt1 | contig 89917 bp, 73 predicted proteins | sample IncBWH28MmetaG_FD_155455 | JGI IMG/M metagenome (GOLD analysis project Ga0210404, IMG submission 155455) | Forest soil microbial communities from Barre Woods Harvard Forest LTER site, Petersham, Massachusetts, United States - Inc-BW-H-28-M | ecosystem: Environmental > Terrestrial > Soil >... | reverse complement strand
CACTACGGCGCTGGGACGAGACGCTTGCGCTTTCAGTTCGGCCAGCATCGCGTCGAACATCGCACCACTGACTTGGTTTCCGTTCTCTGCATCGTTCAAGACGAAGGTGACGACTTGTCCGGTACGCTCGATTTCCAGTCCTGGCACATTGGAGTCAGACAAGGGAAGGGGGTTTTCAGGGGACACGCCGCCACGGTATACAACGAACGCAGGGTATGTCAATACTGGAGACGAAAGTGCCGCAGCGCGGCGTGTATAGTAACAATTCAGTCCGGAGTGTACCGAAACTCTAACTCCGGGTGCGATCCGTGCTCAGGAAGCCCGAAAAGTGGATCATAAACACGATTCCGATCTCATGCGTTCGCGCGGCGTGGCGCATGGGCTGACGTTGTTGACCATGCGCCGTGACGGCGAATTCAGGCTTGGCGTGAAGACGAACAAAGGCATTCTGGACGCGCCTGAGGCAGCGAGGTTGTTGCATATGCATGCCCCTGCAACCGTGGATGATCTGCTTCAGGATGAAGACGGCCCCAGCTTGAATAACTTGGTTGATGCAGCTCTCCGACCCGGTACCGCGCGTGCTGCGTTTGTCGACGAAGCGAGCCTTGAATACGGACCGGTCGTCACCCGTCCCGAGAAGATTGTCTGTGTCGGTCTGAACTACCGGCGGCACGCCAAGGAGGTCAACCTCCCGATTCCGAATCAGCCCGTGCTTTTCAGCAAGTTCAACAACACGCTCAGTGCACACAATAAAGCCATTAAGCTTCCGGTCGAGGTGGCCACAAAATTTGATTATGAGACCGAACTGGTGATCGTGATTGGCAAGCAGGCAAAAAACGTCAGCGAGGCCGATGCGCTTTCCTACGTGGCCGGCTATTGCACGGGGAATGATTTTAGTGCGAGGGACCTTCAGTTCGACAGGGGCGGGCAATGGATGGTTGGCAAGACTCCCGACCAGTTTGCTCCGTTGGGCCCCTATATGGTCACGGCCGATCAGGTTAATCCGGACAAGTTAAAGATCGAGTGCCAGGTAAACGGCGAAGCACGCCAGTCCTCCAATACCGACGATTTCATCTTCAATACTGCGCAGATGGTCAGCTATATTTCCCGGCATATGACTCTGAAACCCGGCGACATAATTTTCACCGGAACGCCGGAGGGAGTGATCATGGGTTATCCAAAGGACAAACAGGTATGGCTTAAGGCGGGTGACAAGATTGCTTGCCGTGTGGAAAAACTGGGGGAATTGAAGTTCGAGCTGATTTGACTTGATCAGCCGCACGGCTAAACGGTATTGGCGCCGTTCTGGACGGTGAGGCCCGCCGGATGTATAGTAGGCGAATCGTCTTTTGTGAACTTGTTCTATTTTCGCCTGGAAGGTTCCGAGTAGCGCTCCCGGGAGACCTCAGCAATGGACACACGTTTCATCGGCAAACCGCATGAGTGGGATCCGCGGCGTGTTTACAGCCAGACAGGCGCGGACTGGCAGTACCGCGTGGATTTCGATCGGCTGCGCAAGGAACGCTTACAGCGCCTCAAGGATCAGATGAGTGCTCGCGACCTCGGCGCTTTGGTTCTCTTTGCCGGAGCCAATATTCGCTATGTCACAGCGTCTTATCAGGGCAATTGGAAATACAACATCAACATCCGCTATGCAGTGGTGCCTCATGGCGGCGAGCCTGTGCTTTTCGAAACCGCGGGATCAGACCTGCACTGCGCCGAAATTGATCTGCCGTGGATGGAAGGCCGCATCAACCCGGCCATCACCTGGCAATGGGCCGAGGGTGCGGTTCCAGTCATGGCGGGCAGGATGGCGCAGAGTGTCGTCGATGTACTGCAAGCCCATGGCCTTCGCAAGGAGCGCGTTGGTATTGACAATTTTGATTGGCCGGCTCTGAAGGCGTTTCAAGAATGCGGCCTCAACATCACCGATGCCTGGCCGGCGGTGTCGGCGGCACGCGTCATCAAGACTCGCGATGAGATCGAGCTGCTGAAGCAATCAGCCAGCATCGGCGACGCTGCGATGTGGAGGATTAAGCACGAGTGGCTCAAACCTGGAGTACGCGAGCGTGAGATCGAAGCCAAGGTTCACGAGTTCATGCTGGAGCGCGGGTGCGAGATTATCTACGACATCATTGTCGCTTCGGGAGGAAATACCAGTCCATATCGCCGCTGGGCCACAGACAAGATCATCCGCCAGGGTGATCTGGTGATCGTTGATATTAATGCCGTGGGGCCCTCGGGTTACTTCATCGACTTTGTGCGCTGCTTCAAATGCGCGGGAAAGATGAACCAGAAGGAAATCGACCTGTATCGGGAAGTTTACGATTCCATGTATGCCGGCCTGGAAAAGCTGCGCCCCGGCAACACTACGGCGGATGTGGCGGCTGCATTTCCGGTGTACGACGACGACAAATACGGAACGGTTACCTTACAGCAGTTCGCTCACAGCATCGGCCTTACGCTTTATGAAGGCATGTGGATCTCGCGCGCCTACTCGCTGAAATACCCGGCCGAAATCAAAGAAAATATGTACTTCGCGATTGAGACATTCGCCGGTCATCCCGGCCTGGAGCAGACCACACGGCTGGAAGAGAATGTTTTAGTTTCCGGGAAGGGGCCGGTTGTATTCACGCTGATGGAACACATGGAAGAAGCGATGCGACGTTAGCCATGCCGCTACTTGTAGCAGTCTCTGACTCCGTTTTTCCGAACCTTGATCCGGCTCGCGAAGTGCTGACGAAGGTCGGGGCCGAATTGCGGCTAGCGGCAGAGCCCACGCCCGAGGCCATCCTGCAAGTTGCCCGGAGTGCCGATGCCACGCTGGTCACGTACGCCAAAATCACGGCCGACATGATCCGGCAAATGACACGATGCCGGGTCATTGCTCGCTTCGGAATCGGCGTGGACAACGTGGACATTGCGGCGGCGACGGATGCGGGTATCGTGGTCACCAGGGTGCCGGACTACTGCGTCGACGAAGTTTCCGATCACACTCTGGCTCTGCTGCTGGCTGTGGTCCGCAAGATCCCGTTCGCCAATTCGCGCGCGCACGCCGGCCGTTGGGAAATGGCTGCGGTGGCCCCGATTCATCGCCTGCGCGGAACCGTTCTCGGTTTGGTGGGTTTCGGCAGAATTCCACGGTTGGTTGCGCCCAAGGCGCAGGCCTTTGGTCTCAAGGTCCTCACCTACGATCCCTACGTGCCGCCGGAGGTCGCGGCTTCCGCGGGCGTGGAGAGAGTCGACTTCGCCGAACTGGTAAGGGTCTCCGACTACATTTCGATTCATACCCCGCTCATGCCGGAGACCGATCACCTGTTCAACGCCGATATCTTCGCGAGAATGAAACCGACGGCATATCTTATTAACACCGCGCGCGGCCGCATTGTGGACGAAGTCGCTCTGGCGCGCGCGCTCGATGCGGGACAATTAGCTGGAGCTGCTTTGGATGTATTGTCGCAGGAGCCGCCAGCGAGCTCGCCGCTGTTCGGACGTGACAACGTGGTCCTGACGCCGCATACGAGCTTTTACTCGGTGGAATCCCTGGTCGAGTTGCAGATCAAGGCGGCCGAGGAAGTAGCCCGCGTTCTCACCGGGCAGATGCCTCGCTATCCAGTGAATCCGGAAGCCATGAAGTCCACGCGCGAAGCAGCACTAATCGATCGTCAGTAGATTTAGAATGGCTTGTAAGGGCGGCTGCATCGCCGCCGTAATCTGGATCTGAACTGTGCTTCTGTTTCACGAAAGCCCGCTCCTCAGCCCGCTCTGAGAGGTTTCTCGGATGGCCACAACTCGGCAGCTCAACGTCAACGGACATTCCTACTCCATCGATGCGGATGCGGATGCCAGCTTGTTGTCCGTGCTGCGCTATCAGCTCGATCTTACGGGAAGCAAGTACGGCTGCGGCGAAGGGCAGTGCGGGGCATGCACCGTCTTGATCGACGGGAAGTCCCGGCGATCCTGCATTACCCGCGTCAGCGATGTTGCCCAGAAGCAAATTACTACTATCGAAGGCCTCGCCCAAGGCGACCTCTTGCATCCCGTGCAGCAGGCGTTCCTGGACGAGGGCGCCATGCAATGCGCCTACTGCACCTCTGGAATGATCATGACGGCAGTGTCGCTGTTGAATACCAGGCGTGATTCAAGCGCTGCCGAAATTGCCCGATCGATGGAAGGAAATATCTGCCGCTGTGGGACCCAGCCTCGCATCGTGCTGGCGATACAGAGGGCGGCGAAGATCATGAACGAGTCGAAGCCATGAGCAAGGATCCAGATTTCGCAAACCTGCTGGAGCCGGAACGCTACGAACTCAGCGCACCCCCCATGTACCACTTCGCAGTCGATCGACGGGATTTTTTTAAGTTCCTGGGCGCCGGAGTGTTGATTGTTTGCGTGTTGAAGGATGCGCGCAGCCAGGAATCGGGGGGCGACAAACGCCCTGAGAGCGCGTCGCTCCCTAAGGAGATCGGAGCGTGGCTGCACATCGGAGAAGACGGAGGTGTAACCGTATATACCGGCAAGGTAGAGATGGGGCAGAACATCCGTACGTCTCTCACCCAGGCGGTCGCCGAAGAACTGCGCGTGCCCGTTGGGAAAATCCAGATGGTGATGGGAGATACCCACCTCACGCCTTGGGACAGGGGCACCTCCGGCAGCCGTACCACTCCTGAAATGAATTTGCAGTTGCGAAAAGCGGCGTCGGCCGCTCGCGACACTTTGATTGTTTTGGCGGCTGCTCAATGGCAGGTAGACCACAAGCGTCTGAGCGCCGCCGACGGGAAGATTACGGATTCCGGGAGCAAGCGCACGGTTGAATATGCAGCGCTGGTGAAGGGCAGGCAGCTTACCGAAACCCTGCCAGCCGATGATCCGCTGATTCCTGCCGCGCAGTGGACGGTGGCCGGTCAGTCGCTGCCCAAAATCAACGGCCGCGACTTCGTCACCGGCAAGCATCGCTATCCGTCCGATCAAAAAATAGCGGACATGCTCTACGGCAAGATCGTCCGTCCACCTGCATTCGGTGCAACCCTGGCATCGCTCGACATTCGTGAGGCGGAACAAATTCCCGGGGTCACGGTTGTGCACGACGGCGATTTTGTCGGGGTGGCGGCGCCGACCCCTGAAATTGCTTCTCGAGCGGCGTCTGCGATTCGAGCGGAGTGGAAATCCGAGCCGCAGATCTCGAACAAGGAACTGTTCGATTATCTGAAGAGAAATCCGGTGAAAGGAATTGGGCCGCTGGAGTCGCCGTTCCGGCATGATACCGGCTCGGTGGACAAGGCATTCGGGTCTGCCGATCATCGGCTGCAACAGACGTATACAGTCAACTACATTGCACACTGTCCGCTCGAACCGCGGGCGGCGCTGGCGCAGTGGTCTGGCGACAATTTGACCGTGTGGACAGGCACGCAGCGGCCGTTTGGTGTGCAGAGTGAACTTGCCGAAGCCTTCCGTATGCCGGAGGAACGGGTCCGAGTCCTGATGCCGGACACGGGCTCGGGTTATGGAGGGAAGCATACCGGCGAAACCGCCATCGAAGCGGCGCGGCTGGCGCGGGCGGCGAAGCGGCCGGTCAAAGTATTGTGGACTCGCGAAGAGGAGTTTACCTGGGCTTACTTTCGCCCCGCGGGCGTGATCGACGTGAGCAGCGCAATGCGCAAGGATGGCAAGATCATGGGCTGGGAGTTCCATAATTACAATTCCGGTGCAATGGGCATTCCCACTTATTACGACATTGAGAACCAGCGAATCGAGTTTCATTCCATGCGTTCTCCCTTGCGGCAAGGCTCATACCGAGCGCTCGCGGCCACGGCGAACCATTTCGCCCGTGAATCCCATATGGACGAATTGGCGCACCTGGCAAAGATGGATCCGCTGGAGTTCCGCCTTAAGAATTTGACGAACCAGCGCCTTCGCGCGGTGTTTGAAGCGGCGGCGAAGAAGTTCGGATGGGGACAGGCGAAAGCGTCCGGCCACGGCTTCGGAATGGGGGGTGGATTTGAAAAGGGCGGGAATGTAGCCACCTTCGCCGAAGTTGCGGTCGACCGGTCATCTGGCGACGTCAAGGTGGTGCGGATGGTCACAGCCTTCGAATGCGGCGCCATCGTCAACCCCGATGGTCTGCGCAATCAACTTGAAGGCGCCAACATCATGGCCCTGGGCGGTGCGCTGTTTGAGGCGATCGAATTTGAAAATGGGCGGATCCTCAACGGACGTTTCTCCGACTATCGGCTCCCGCGGTTCAGCGATGTTCCGGTGTTGGAGACCGTGATGATCGATCGCAAGGACATTCCCTCGGCCGGCGCGGGTGAAAGCTCTCTGGTGGGAGTGGCGCCCGCTATCGCCAATGCTATTTTCGACGCGACCGGCACGCGCCTTCGTTCGCTGCCGCTGGTTCCGAACGGTCTGAAGGTCGCCTGATGTGTGGTGCTAGCTTTTCAAGCTGCTGCCTGCGTTATATTGCTGGCTGTCGCGATAAGCCGGCAAATCAGATGTATTACGAAAATGGAGGATGCCAATATCATGCGTCATCACACCCCGGTAATTATTGCGGCCGCTATTCTTAGTCTTGCTGCCGGCCTTTTGTTCACCGATTTTGCCAAAGCTGTTCCGCCCGGCCCGTCTGGCTATCATGTGGTGAAAACCATTCCTATTGGTGGCGCAGGCAGATGGGACTACGACGTGGTCGATAGCACCGCGCGCCGTGTGTACGTCTCTCACTCCACGCATGTGGCAGTGCTGGATGCGGATTCCGGCGCCATCGTTGGCGACATTCCCGGTACGTCAGGCGTTCACGGCATCGCCCTGGCGCCCGACCTCGGCCGCGGATTCACCAGCAACGGAAAGGCGAACACGGTCACGATCTTTGGTTTGCAAACTCTGAAAACGATCAGCACAGTCAAGTCGGGAGGACTGAACCCCGATGCGATTTTCTACGATGCTGGGTCGAAACGGGTTTTCGTCTTCAATGGCCGCAGCGCCAACGCGATCGCCATTGACGCTGCCGACGGCAAGGTGGCTGGGATGATCCCCGTGGGCGGTAAGCCCGAGTTCGCCGCCGGAGACGATCAAGGCCATGTGTTCGTGAACATTGAAGACAAATCGCAACTCCTCGAGATCGACGCTCAAAAACTGTCGGTACTTCATCACTGGCCGCTCACAGGTTGCAAAGAACCTTCGGGACTCGCCATCGATCAAAAAAATCGCCGTCTCTTCTCCGTCTGCGGCAACAAGAAGATGATGGTGGTGGACGCGGATACCGGCAAAGTAGTTGCCACGCCTGCCATCGGGGAGGATCCCGACGCAGCGGGTTTCGATCCTGGTACACAACTCGTTTTTAGTTCCAACGGAGAATCCGGCGATCTCACCGTAATTCATCAGGACTCGGCGGACAAATATACTGTGGTGGAAAATGTCCCCACAAAAAAATATGCTCGCACTATGGCGATCGACTTGAAGACTCACAACATTTTTCTCCCCATCGCCGAGTTCGAACCAGTGGCTCCCAAAGGCGAAGAGGAGCCCCCGATGAAGCCCAACAGTTTCGGCGTTCTGCTGGTCGGGAAGTAGGGGCGCCGCGCCGGCACCACTCGGCGCGATGATGAAGAGCGAAGCGGAGTGCCCATGAAGCAAGTCAGCATCGGAATCATCGGGACAGGCTGGTGCGGAGGCATTCGCGCCGAAACCTGCGCAGCCAGCCCCTACGTGAGCGCGCTGCACCTCGCTGAAATCAGGCCGGATCGGCTTAAGGAAGTGACTGGCAAGACCAAGCCGGCCACAACTACAACCGACTACCGGACGCTGCTCGAAAATCCAAAGATCGATGCGATCATCATCTCTGCGACCCCGGAGACAACGCATTATCCGATGGCGAAGGAGACGCTGCTGGCCGGCAAACATGTTTTTCTCGAAAAGCCGCTCGCGCTTGAACTTTCCGAGGCCGACGAACTAGTCGCGCTCGCCCGTTCGAAGAGCTTGCTATTCACCATCGGATATTCCCAGCGCTTCAATCCTAAGTTCGCTTATGTTAAACGCTCGATCGACGATGGAACCATCGGTCAGCCTGTCAGCGCGCTGGTGAGCCGGCATATCACGCGCAATCTGGGCAAGAAGATCGGAGGCCGCATCAAGCTCTCGCCCGCCGCCATGGAGGCGACGCACGACATCGACTTTGTGCTCTGGTGTTTTGCGCCGAGAAGGCCGGTTCGCGTTTATGCGCAGGAAGTCCGCAAGATCATGCAGGCGACACACAACGTCCCCGATTGCGTTTGGATCATCGTCACCCTTGATGACGGGTGTGTGTTTACCGTCGGCGCGGGCTGGGTGCTGCCCCCCGCATATCCGAATTTCTCTTCCACATGGATTGAGATGGTTGGCACCGAAGGGTCGATCATGGTGGACGACACGCATCGCGACGTCAGCCTGAACACTATGAAACGAGGCATCGAGTTCCCCATCTCAACCATGCCGGGGGAGAAGGTCGCCCACGTATACGCTGGCCCGATGGAAGCTGAGACCATTCATTTTCTTGAGTGTGTCGCAAAAGGCCGGCAGCCGCTGGTAACCCCGGAGCACGCGAGGATGGTCATGCAGGTTTATCAAGCCGCAGATCAATCGGCGGAAGAGGGACGGCCGATCGAGATCCTGCCGGAGCGCACCTCCCAACAGCCGACGTCACCGCAAGCTGATTCCACAAAGAACGCTACGGCAGACCGTACCTGAGCGAATGCCGGATACGACTCGCATTCTTGCCGGACACGTTGCTCTTCCCGCCAACGCATCTTTCCGACCGAGCAAAACACGGTGGCTGGTTCTTCTACTGATCAGCCTGATGTACATGATCACGTATATGGACAGAACTGGCATCTCCATTGCCGCGCCAGCAATGTCAAAGCAGTTTGGACTCAGCCAGACCCAACTTGGTTTCGTATTCAGTGCTTTCTTGTGGGCCTACGCCATAGGGCAGATCCCTGGGGGATGGTGCGCGGACCGGTTTGGACCGAGACTGGTGCTGCTCATTATTGTTCCTTTCTGGTCCCTCATGACTGCACTGACCGCGACCGCGAGCGGCTTTGCCTCTCTCCTGGGTATACGTTTTGTGTTCGGTTCGGCGGAAGCCGCTGCGTTTCCTACAGCGACCCGAGCTATGCAACTCTGGTTTCCCAAAGAGGAGCGCGGCATCGTACACGGCGTCACGCACAGCTTCAGCCGGCTGGCGGTCGCCATCGTGCCGTTTGTCGCGGTCAGCATCATGGTCGCGTTTGGGTGGCGTTGGATCTTTTACGTCTTCGGATTCGCGGGCCTGCTATGGTCTTTCGCTTTCTACCATCTCTATCGCAACCTTCCGGAACAACATCCCAAGGTCAATCGCGCAGAGTTGGCTTACATACGCGGCTGCAATCTTGACGGCTCCATCAAAGCCCCGATTGACCTGCGTCAACGTCCGGCCGCGCCCTGGAAAACGATCCTGCGCTCGCCCAATATGTGGTATATCGCTGCAGGCTATTGCTGTTTTTACTACGGCACATACTTCTTCATGACGTGGTTTCCCACCTACCTGGTGGAGTATCGCCATCTATCGTTGAAGGCCGTAGGTACATGGGCTTCGCTGCCATTACTGGCCGGCATGGTCGGAGACATCGTGGGAGGAACTCTCACAGACAAGGTCTACCGCAAGACTGGCAAGCTAAAGTTCGCACGCCGGATCGTGGCTGCACCCGCCATGTTGGCCTCCGGGCTCTGCCTGATTCCAGCAGCGACCGCCCACTCGGCGTGGACCGCAATCCTTTGTCTGACGGCCTCACTGTTTTTCCTGGAATTGGTGATCAGCCCCGCCTGGGCTGTTCCCATGGACGTCGGTGGCGAATATAGCGGCACGGTGTCCGGCGTAATGAACATGGCCGGAAGTTTGGCCGCGTCCCTGTCGCCGATCATTTTTGGCGCCCTGGTCCAGAGGGGATTCTGGATCACTCCATTCTTTATTTCTGCGGGTATTCTGCTCACCGGAGCCTTGATCTGGGCATTTCTCATCAATCCCGAAAAGTCCGTTGTTGAAGCATGATCTCGGATGAAGCCTCCGTTTGTCCGCAGGGCAATAAAGTGGCTGCAACAGTTTTTGCTCCCTGTCGGCTGACTGCGCGCGGTCTGATGAATTCGTCCCGGAGATGCCGGGAAGGTACCTGGCATCTGCCGCACCCAGGTTTTGGAGGAGATTTCCGCGCATTTCCAACGTCAGATGTGGACTCTGCGATAACTTCCCATTTGCCGACAGAGCGAGAGTGATCACTGCGCAAAGTGCCGCGCTTGCAGATGAAGTTACGGCCGTCAATATCTTGGGGCGCCGGATGGCGAATTCAGTCTTGCTGATTCAGGCCCTCGGTGGCGGATGGGACCGATTGACTCTGCCGGAGCAGCCCGAATGCTGCGGTAAGCTGGCGAGTAGCAATGCCAAGTGGCCGTTACTGTCGGCGGACGGGATGGAACAATCAAACACCGGAGAGAACAAAAAGACAGGCGTGAAGAAATCGTACGACAACATCAGGCAGGACATCGACAAGAGGCTCGGCAATTGTGAAAGACTATTGTCTGAATTCACCGGGTAGCCACTCTCCAAGGAGTAAAGAATTGTTGACGCAAAAGAAGGATGCAGCTTCACTGGCGCAGAATTTCCTAGGTTGCGTATTGTGTCGCGTCTTGCAGAGCCCTGACTCCGATATTCTGATGTCTGACGACACTTTTGTTGCGCTACTTGATAAGTTTCCTGTTAACCCTGGCCATACTCTTATCGCCCCCAGGAGACACGTGTCTAACGTATTTGATCTGACTGCGTCTGAATGGATTGATCTTCAGCGCACGTTGCTGACATTGAAGGCGGTTCTCGACGATCGATTTCATCCTGCTGGGTACAACCTCGGTATTAACGATGGACAAGCAGCCGGGCAGACGATCTTTCATCTCCACCTACACGTGATTCCTCGTTATGTCGGAGATGTGCTAGAACCGCGAGGGGGAATTCGAAACTTCAAGACGCCGTTGGTCCCATACCCGTGATTCGTCGACGTCAATTGCTTCCAGAGCACTTTCGTGAACGTAGAGTGCGGTTGGCGTGAGCTTGCCCACCAAGGAAGAACGGCACGCCTCTTCCAGCGTCTCCCGTTTCCCACCAGAAAAAGAGCAGTGTATCGGCGAGCTCGGAAATCGGTCTTACCAGAAGGCTGGGCGAGGAGAGGTATGCAAGAACATGCGCAGGATGGGGCGATTCTGGCTGTGCCGGTGCGGATAGCGGACCGGGGGAGTGCCCCGATAGAAAAGCGTTTCGCACTGTCGAGATCAGGCGAAATGGGTGTATGATGGGTGCCGTTTTCGAGGTCAAAAGGAGATTCCGGATGGATTGTCTGTTTTGTTCTATTCAAGAAATGTCTAACCCTTCTAATCCGGAGGACGAAATCATCGATGAATCCGAGAATTTCTACGCCAAGGCGGCTTTGGGCCACTTCGTCTTTGGGTACACGCTGATTGTCTCCAAAGAACACTTTGTGAGCTATGCGCATCTGCCCGAGCACCTGTTCCCCGAACTTGAAGCCTTCAGAGACAACGTCCTCGACAAACTGCACAGCATTTGCAAGGACCCGATTAGCACAATGGAACATGGTGCCATCAATCGTTGCCACCGAGGCGGCGCATGCATCGATCACGCTCACCTGCACTTGATGCCCCTTGCCGAGGACTTACAACCTATTTTAAGCAAGAGATTCTCGTTCGGCGAATTGGGATCCATGGGGGAGTTGCGACGCCTCAAAGCGGCACAGGTTCCATATCTGTACTACCAAAGAGAAGGGCTCCGAGGTCATGCTGTCCAACTATCGCAAGATGTGCCCAGTCAACTGCTGAGGCGAATTGCCTGTCAAGAGTTGGGTCAGCCTGAGCTGTGGGACTGGCGCGACAAGCCACTGCGGGACCCACTTCAGCAGTTCACGAGTCAGTATAAGCGTCTCACGGTCGCTGCGCGGACCGGCACAGACGGATAAAGACAGTGTTCCTGCCTGGAAGCGCGACCAAAAACTGAGCACATTGCAGGGCGCTTGAAGCTTCCAGCTTGAAACTTGCAATGGATCGCTACTTTTTGAACAGATCGGTAGAAGCCGGTGAAGATTCCAATGGTAAATTGCCCATTTTGTCGAGAGCTCCAGAGTGGCAGGCTGCCCGACTTTATTGATGCGGATATCAATTCCCGCATTTTGCATGAAACCAACCGATTTGTCGTCATGGCAGATATCAGCCCCCTTGTGCCTGGCCATGTGATGATTGTGCCAAAAGCCCACATTCTCTGCTATGGCGCTGTTGAAGATAGCGCACAGGACGAGTTTTCAGGTCTTGTGAATGCAGTGCGCACGATCCTAAGAGAGCACTACGGCCCATCCGTCATTCTTGAGCATGGCACCAGTTCGCTCGACCCTGTCGCTGATCATGTTACACACGCGCACTTGCACATCGTGCCCGCCGCTATCGACATTCGTGGCTCCCTCCTGAACTTCAACACAACCACGATTGCGAGCCTCTCCGATCTATCACACTGGGCCGCTCGCGATGAAGCGTACATCTACTTCGAGAGTTGCGCTGGCGAACGCATTGTTGCCGATCGAATCGTCGCTATTAAAAGGCTATTCATCAGATCCGAAATAGCGACGCGGATCGGACTTCCTGATCCGCTTTGGGATTGGCGCCGTCACATACTGACCGACAATCTTCGTTCCACCGTAGAGACGCTAGGACAGGCGAGTTGGAAAAGCCTATGCTAGCGGCTGAACTTGACGCGGTCCATCAACGCGTCTGGCAGGCAGTCCGTCACTACTGGGAGCCAAATGTAGTTCATGGCCACGGTCCCGATCATGCCGTGCGCGTATATTCGATGGGGCTCCAGCTTGCTGCGGCAGAAGGGGCTGATCCTCTCGTTGTGGGCCCCGGCTGTTACATTCATGACGCAGGAATGCGCCCCGATGTCGGTAGAGAAGGACACATCGAGCGCTCTCTGCAGATCGCTTCGGCATTATGCGAGGAGGTGCCCGAACTGGCTGGTGTCCGAGATCTTCTCTTGACGACGATTCGCTACCACGAGGCAGAGATTGCGTTCCCGGGTCAGCTGCCGATGGAGGCAGTGTGTGTCCGTGATAGTGATACTCTCGACCGGCTCGGTTTCACCGGAATACGAATGACACTCCAGTATGGTGTTTGGATCGGAAGGGCACTTTGTCATCCAACCGACCCTCTATGCTGCGAACGCACTCCCGATCTTAACGGCTTCACTATGGATTACGTGCGCTATTTAGGATCGCTTCCTCAACGTCTGACGACTCCTCTTGCGCGCAGTAACTCCCAGGAAAAACGAAAGGAGCATGAGTTCTACTGCAGTGAATTCCTGTCATCTTTTCGACAGGGGCGCATGCGCGATCACGAGGACGCGTTGCAGTTGGTTATGGTCCACATGCAGGGGAAATCTCGCCTCGGATGAACATCGGCGTGCCGGCAGTACCACTGAAATGGAGGAAGTATCTTGCGCTTGTGGACTTTGGTTTCCAGTCCGCAGACGAGCTAGCCGCGGAGATTCGGCGTTATCCACGAAGCAAAGTTCATCGTTTGGTCAGTGATATCAGGTCCGATATTCGCCACGATTCCCGGCGATCTCGCCGTAGCCTGTACGTGGTGAAGTTAGTGCCTGCTGATCTTCAAGGCCTCCTTCCTAACTTTAGGGTAGAACGGAGTTCTCAGTTGAAACCGCTGGTTGCGTTTTTAAACGCTCACGGCGGTGAGACTTACGTCGAAGCGTGGTATTGCCGTACTCGTATTGATTCTGAAGTCTTCAGTGTGGCTGGGCGCATCGTCTTCAGCGCGGCTAACGCTGGATGGACCCAACTAGTTGAACAACTGTGGAGAGGCAGTCCTCGACTGCTGGAGACGTATTCTGATGATTGTGCGTTTCCCTACGTGAGGGCATCCCGATATTCCTGGGGCTGGCCATACTCAATTGAGCATGTTCATCTTCCCCGGAAATCGGCGCTCAGCAATTTGCAGCTGCAATCTGAATTTGGCTATTCAATGCGCTGTATCGAGCAAGAAAAGGAAAAGATCGCGACGTTTTGCGCCTTTCTTGACTCGTTTTCTTTCAAGGCCTATAGCCTCGAATATAAGATAGTGGCATCTCAACTCAAAATCATCGACTGGGATACACCCAACGATAAGCGAGTACTAGGATCACGGGATGCGCATCTTTTGGATGAAATGCATTGAGCCGATCAGAAGTACTCGTACTCTCCAAATCGATCCGGCTCGATTCCCTTACTCCTGATATATGAGCAAACTCGTCCCACCGCACGGCAGTTCTGAACTGAAGCCGCTCTTGCTGGAAGGCCAAGCCAACCGCGAAGAGAGCAAGAAAGCCCAGGGGCTGAAGACGATTCCCCTAACCAGCCGAGAAACCGGCGATCTGATCATGATGGGCATCGGCGCTTTCACCCCGCTCGATGGCTTCATGGGCGAGGACGACTGGAGAAGCTGCTGCGACGACTACAAGCTGCCCAGCAAGAACGGTCTGTTCTGGCCCATCCCGATCACGCTCTCGGCAGACGAGGACGTGGCGAAATCCATCCGCCAAGGCGAGGAAGTAGCGCTGTGGGACGCAGGGAGCGACGCGCTTGTGGGCACCATGAAAGTGAACCAGAAGTACACGATCGATAAAGAGCATGAGTGCAAGCAGGTGTTTCGCACGAACGACCCGAAACATCCGGGCGTGCAGAAGGTCATGAAACAAGGGCCGGTGAATCTGGCCGGGCCGGTGAAAGCGCTGTCCGAGTCATTCTTCCCGCAAGAGTTCAAAGGGATTTATCAGCGTCCTGCGGAAGCCCGCAAGCTTTTTGCCGATCGCGGCTGGAGCACGGTGGCGGTTCTGCAGCTCCGTAACCCAATGCACAACTCGCACGCTTATTTGGCGTGGATTGCGATCGAAGTCTGCGACGGAGTGTACGTGCATCAGTCGCTGGGCAAACTCAAGCCCGGCGACATTCCGGCCGATGTCCGGGTGAAAGCAATCGACGCGCTGGTGAATAAGTACTTCCGCAAGGAACGCGTAATCCAAGGTGGCCACCCGCTGGAGATGCGCTACGCGGGCCCGCGCGAAGCCTTGCTCCACGCCACTTTCCGCGAGAACTACGGTTGTTCGCACCTGATCGTAGGACGCGACCACGCCGGGGTGGGCGATTACTACGGACCGTTTGACTCACAGAAGATCTTCAACGAAATCCCTCGGGGGGCGCTGGCCATCCAGCCGCTTTGCATGGACTGGACCTTCTACTGTTATGAGTGCGGGAGCATGGCTTCGATGAAGACCTGTCCCCACGAGAGCACAGCGGTGATTGACGACAATGGCAACTACAAGGGCGGCGCCAGACTCCTGCTTTCCGGTTCGCTGCTTCGCAAGCTGATGAGCGAAGGCAAGCCGGTTCCCGAGGAGTTCTCCAAACCCGAGGTGATCGCGGTTCTGAAGCAGTACTACGACACGCTGCAAGAAGAAGAGAAGGTAGAAGTGAAGTTGCACGGCGCAGCCACCGGCGCGGCGCTGAGAAGGCTACCGCCGCAATAGGCCATGAACCCAACAGAGTACGAGTCTTCGAAACCTGCCGCGGGTGTGAGTCTGGCTCCGGGGCCACTGTTCATCGTGGCCAGTTGGCGTGGTGGCTCATCACTTCTTTACGCCCTCCTGAACAAGCATCCCCAGGTCGCGCTGACTTTTGAAGCCGATCTTTGGCTGTTGCGCTCGGTGTTTCGCAAACCCGCAGGTTATTGCGACTGGGCAGCGCGTTGGGAATTCTGGGCTGGCGTATTAACCCGGCATGGAATACTCGCGAACGATCTGCCTCGCGGAGTGGCAGACTATCCCACGGCGTTTACCGCCGTTCACCAGGCCTACGCCGCGCGCAAGGGTGCGGTCATCTGGGGAGATAAGTCTCCCAACTACTATGATTCCCTGCCTGCACTCGCCAGACTATTTCCTCAAGCGCGGTTCATCATTCAATGGCGCGATCCGGCGGCGACAGCGAATGCCATTGCGCGCGCTGCCCAATCCGGCGACCGTTATTACCAACAGCGGGGAGCTCATCTGCGGGGGTTGATTGGGTACCAGGTTCTCAAGAGAGGGGTTGATTCTCTTCTCTCCCGCGGACAACCAGTCTGCCAGGTGACTTACGAAGACTTGACCAGCGACACCGCAAAAGTCATGCGAGGGGTTTGCCGCTTTTTGGAGATTCCCTACCGCGAAGAATTGGCTGACCTCCGGGATGCCGATCGATCTGCCATCTTCAAGGGAGCACATCATTCTCTGCTGCGCGGAGATAAAATCGTCAGTATGCCTCGCACGGTGATCCTCGACCAGGCAGCTCGGCAGAAAATAAACGGCTACGTGAAGCTCTGGAAGCGCCGATATAACAACGAATGGCCGCCATCCGTTCTAACTGATGCTGACCACGTTGTACTGCCCCGGTTACCACAGAGGGTTGGCGACCAGGTGGCCTATCGCGCGGTACGCGCCTTCGACCAATTCAGGCAGGTTTGTTTCGCCTATGCGCCCTTGGCCTTGCTCCAAAGCTACCGTAGCCGAAAAGCGCGGCGTGCGATTCCCTACTGACAAGCAAACAGGGGACGCTCAGGACTAAGATCTAAGCCTTTCGCAGATATGCCCCGTGAGCCCGCTTGAGGTACCTGGGACTTTGATAACTGGCGTAGAGTGTATGGCCCGCCACCGGAATAAAGAAGGAATTGGGTTGATGGAAGAGAAGGAAGGGATTCCGCAAGAAGCGGGTTGCGGAAGCGTCTTCATCACTCGTCCAGTTCCCATCGCGTTGCCCCAACCATGCCTTCCTGGTGAACCTGACCGCTCGCATCCTTGACGCAATAGCTGATCGTCTTCTTGTGAACATCTAGCCCGATGTAATACATCGGTCCTCGAGAAGCCTCCGTGGTTATAGTCTGAATCAATGTTCCCGTTGAGTTCAGTTTCTTCTACACCATGCGCTCCTCCTGGACTTAGCATTCAAACAATCCGGGAACTGGCCTGATTACTCTTAAGCGCCTTTCCTGTTAGTTGCGATCCGGGAGACGCGGACGCTAATTGTTCTCCATGTGATCAGGATGGCGCGGCAATGCAGATGCCAGGACGAGCGCTGCTCCGCCGTAGAGCAATGTGTCTGCAACGTAATTTAACGCTTCATTGATCTCGGCTGATCCGTGGGAGAGGATCAAAATGAGCAGATACAAGAATAGCGTGAGGGCGGTTATTAGTGCGCCGATCGAGGCTGCGGCTATCCGAGATTGTTGGTTCAGGGCCAGAGCGATTCCGGCGGCCATTAGGATCGCTCCTGCGAGGTATGCCCATACGCTGGGGAATGGAACCCACGATGGCATCATCAGTTCCAAAGGAACGCCGGGCGCAAACTCGGGATGAAGAAAATGTTCAACGGCATAAAAAATCGCAGCGATCGCCAGGACGATGCGCCCAAATGAAATCATCCATTTCGATGGTTGCGGCGACGAGGAGCGACTGTGCAGTCCGGCGAGAGCCCATGCGCCTCCGGCAAAAGAGAGATCTCTTAGCGCGTAGATCCACGCGAATCGGTTTTTGGGATGCGCGAGTACAGACGGTATGTAAATCATGGAGACAAACAGCGAGAACATCAATCCGAGCAGGGTGGAGGACAAGCGTATGAACTTCCTCATAGTAAGACTGGTAGCTGCTGCGAGCAGCGCGCATCCGATAAAATTCGGCCAGAACCAGTGCGCCGGCATCCAGCGCGGGACCATATTCTGGATAAACTCGGGGCCGCGGAAATGCTCGGGCGCGAATACAGCAAGTGAAACGGCGATGAAGACACAGCCCAAGGTGATGAGCCTGTCCCAGCCACGAGCCGCGCTGATCTCTTTTCGAAGTATAAAAACTCCGGCGACAAGATAGATAAGCCCGGCAAAACACATCCAGAAATTTGTTGATGAAAGCATTCAGAACCTCTTTCGCGAAGGTGACTGCCTGGTCCCGACACTCAGACCCGCGACGATGAAGGCGAAAGGCCCTCAAGTAAACCCAGAACAGGTGCCATGAAATCCAGGATGGAACCAGACTCGCCACAAACCGCAGATACAGGAAATGGTCGACGCCAAACACGATGGGGAAAACGCAAAGGGAAACGACCGGACTTGATCGACCAATCCACTGCACGGTTTGTGCAAGTTTTCGGGTTGGGACATTTCAGCCAACGTCAACGCCTAGCCGCTCAGGAAATGATCTTTGCCCGGTGCTGAATTCGGCAATAGCCACTTAACAGATTTTCGGCATGGCCACCTGCGAATGAACTCATTTGGAATCGAGCAGAGTGCGGAGCCTGCGAACTGCCAGGGGAATCTCGCTCGCTGTGGTGCCGCCAAAGCCCAGGACGAGTCCCTGTCGGGGGCGATTGAGGTAGAGCCGGGAAAGAGGCCAGAGAGAAAGTTTCTGGCGCACGGCTCGAGCCGCGACTTCTTCATCGCGGCGCCTGGTATCCAGCAGAGCCGTCAGGTGCATGCCGGCTTCATCACCAATAGGTGACAGAGTTTTCTCCAGGTGTTCGTGTAGATTGTCGACCAGGAGCCGTCTTAGATCGCCATAGAGGGTTCGCATCCTGCGGATGTGGCGTTCGAAGTGACCTTCCTGAATGAAATCCGCGAGGACCTCCTGATGGAAGGTGGGAGAGCCGAGATCCATTACCCGGCGGGTGACGAGGAAGCGATCGACCATATCCGGCGGAACTACGATGTAACCAAGCCGCAACGAGGGGAAGAGGACTTTACTGAAAGTCCCGATGTAGATCACGCGGGAGTTGGGATCGAGGCCTTGCAACGAGGCGATGGGCTGGCTTTCGTAGCGGTACTCGCTGTCGTAGTCGTCTTCGATGATCCAGGCTCCGGAGCTTTGTGCCCACTCGATCAACCGCAAACGGCGCGAGGCGCTCATAGTAACGCCGAGTGGGAACTGGTGGGACGGCGAAACAAAAGCCGCTTTTGCTTTGCGGCACTTGGTGATGCCGGCAGCAACGTCGAGACCTTCTTCATCTACGGGAACCGGTACTAGTGCACAGCCATTCAGTGTGAAGACCTCCTGTGCGAGGCGATAACAGGGTTCCTCAATCCAGACACGACTGCCCGGGTCGAGCAGGACTCGAGCGGTAATCTCGAGCGCTTGCTGGGAACCGTTGACGACCAGGACTTGTTCTGGTTCGCAGCGTACGGATCGGGCGATTTTCAGATAGTTGGCAATCGCGCGGCGGAGACTCTCACTTCCCATTAGAGTGCCATAGTGAGCGGAGTGGGCATTCATGGCACGACAGCGACGCGCGACCAGGCTGGACCAGATCTGATGCGGGAACTGATCGAACGCGACCTGCCCGACGCGAAACGCTCCCAAATGAACGATCCAGGGGAAATTCTCTTTCAGAGGAAGAAGCGAAGATCGCGTCGCGACCGGCCTGGGCCCGTGCTTTGCCAGTATGGTCTTGGGGCTGGTGGGACGGCTCGATGTGAGTTGCTCCGGAGATGTGAGTTGCTCCGGAAGAGAAGAAGAGACAACCGTGCCTGCGCCGACGCGGCTTTCCACATAGCCCTCGGCCAGGAGTTGCGCGTATGCGTTCAGAACCGGGAAGCGCGAAACGCGAATCTCGGCAGCCAGCACCCGGGTGGAGGGGATCCGTTGTCCTGGCCGGAGACGGCCTTCGAGAATGGCTGAACGAAACCCGTCATAGATCTGGCGATGAAGCGGCATGGAAGAGGCCCGGTCGACTGCAACCATGGGAAGAATGCCGGAGGCCACTCGCTTCATTCCTGCGGATCATAATGGTTATGTCGAGAGTGATTCAAGTGGGTATTGTGGAAGACCACTTCTGATGTCAATCTAGCCGAAAGCCTGACTTACCGGCATCGGTTATGCTTCGGATTCGACATTGTGTGGAGTGTTCAAAGTGCCTCACTCGGTATGTGGTCTCGTGCAGTCCGTATGAGAATGGCTCCTACTTGCTGCCCACGATCGAGGGCTGCCGGGATGAGTACACCTTGTACTGCCGATGCAAAGCAGCTGCGACCCGGTGGAAGTCGAGCGAGTTCCAGATCTGCGAAGTTTCAGCAGCGGCTTTTGAGCGCGGCTACGGAACGCCTGAGGAGATCGCGGTGATTCGTGCGCCGCAGCAGGAATGGTCCGTGGACGTGTCCCGATATCTCAGGGATTGGAAGTCGACGGAGAAGCGGAGAGAATAGCCATCTCCATGATGCCGCTTTCTTTCTAACGCGGTCTGTTTTCTACCACAGACTGCACAAAACTACATCAGGGAAATTCCCGGTGGGGGCCACGGCTTCGTGCGCACCTCCGGCGGAACCATAACCACCTTCGAAGGTCAGGGCGCAGGCACGTTGATCGGCCAGGGAACCGCCGGCTACGGCATCAACACCGCGGGAACCGTCACCGGAACGTACGTCGATGGCAGCTACGTTTTCTACGGCTATTTTCGGACGCCATAAGCTCTCATGCCGATAAGTTGTCAGCCGGGAAACGGTCATGCTGAGCGAAGTGGGATTCCCGCAGGACAATCCCACGCAGCCGAAGCATCCCTAACCGCGTCCCCAGGCTGGGGACGGGTGCCCTTTCAAATCCATTCCGCGTAATTTCGCGTAATCCATCCGTCGAGCCGGGTGGCCTACGCGCACTCCAGAAAAAAGAAAAGTTGGAGGCCAAGGCCGGGTGCTTGAATCGGTTCTCAGGGGGTGAACGGCGGCTGTGGACGGGGAACTTGTGTATAATGATGAACTTACCGCATCATAGTGGGCGCTTAACTCAGCGGTAGAGTGCCATCTTCACACGGTGGAAGTCATAGGTTCGAATCCTATAGCGCCCACCATTAACCAACTGACTTTACGGGCGTTACCGCGTCTTTCATGTCCGCAACGGCCCGGAACTTCCGACATCCGCAATAACTTCCGGTTGGTGAAAGAGTGGTCGCCGTCGCGAACCGACCGTGGACGCAGATCGACACATGCTACGACCGGGCAATCGATTCCACTCCAAGCTCAGCCAGGGCGATGTCTTCATTCGACGATAAGCCGCTGACTGCGACCGCCCCAATCACTTCCCCATTCTTCCACACCGGAATCCCACCACCCCACCCTACATACTTGGGATCGCCGTAGTAAGCAATGTCGTGGCCCTTCTCCAGATGTTTAACCTTTTCGCCGATTTCTTTGGTGGGCTTGCACTCACGGGCGGCAGTCCATGCTTTATTCATGGCGATGCGAATGGAGGAGACAGGAGCGCCGTCCATTCGCGCAATACAGATGAGGTCGCCATGCGCATCGGCAACCGCGACTGCGGCGGCCTTCTGCATCTGCAAAGCCTTTTCAACGATGAGATCGACAGCCCGCTTCGCCTCGGAGTAATCAATCGTTTGAATTGTTCTCATACGTGGGAAGGATACAACGGTTTCAGGGAGAAACTCCGGGAGGAGTCAATACGATGCACCGTCGCCAGAGCCGGCCCGGCGATCGGTCGATTGGCAAAAAAGACCGAGCCGGAAAGTAGACTTTCCGGCTCGGAGGGTATGGTCTTTCAAGTTCAGAAGTTAAACTTCAATCCAAACTGAACAAGACGAGGAAGGTTGACCGTGTTGGTCACGACCCCAAAGTTCTTGTTTCCACTACCCGTAACGGTGTCATATTGGCACGTCCCCAAGTCGGAGATAGTACAGGTGCCATTCGGCGGCCCGAATTGAGGATGGTTGAAGAGGTTGAAGAACTCCGTCCGGAACTCGACATTGACTCTTTCGGTAATGGAGGTCTTCTTGAAGACTGCGAAGTCGAAGTTAACCACGCCCTGCTGTCGCAGGGTAGCGTCGACGCGTGGTTCGTCACCGAAGCCATAGGCTGGAGGCGCAGTGAAGCAACTAGTATTGAACCAACCAGCAATCCTCGAGACGGAACTCCCCGACGTCGATTTGTGACAACCCGGAACGACGTCTGGCCTCAGGGTACCGGTTCCGAGACCTAGAGCGGTCAAAGAATTGCCACCGCCGTCGCTGATCTTGATCGGGAAGCCACGCTGAAGTGAGGTGACCCCATCCAACCCCCAGCCGGAAATCGCTCCGCCAGCCAAGCCGTGTACATCCGAGAGATATTTCTTGCCGCGCCCGAAAGGTAGATCGAGCACGTAGCTGATAACCATTCGCTGCGAAATATCCTGCGACGATAGCGAACGCTCTCCTTTCAGGTTGTTCCAGTCCTGGACAGACCCGACGCCGCCGGTCGTACCACCCTCTAACCAAGAAGTCAGAGTGTCGGTATTGGACATCAGCTTGGCGTTGGTGTATGCCACCAGCATTGTGCCACCGCCTTTGAACCTCCGCGTAACCGTTGCCTGCAGGGCGTTGTAGTTGCTGCTGCAGCAGCCGTAACCGTTCAAGTTGAGCCCGGCGTACTGCGGAAACGGCCGGTTGAGTTGGCCTTGGACAAGACCGCTGGGACCCAAAGCTCCAGGAAGATTTTGGCTGAAGGGGTACTGAGGGCACAGGGCTGGAGCGGGCGGACAAACCTTGGTTGCGATAGTTACAGGCTGACCTGCGGCCGCCTGCTGCTGAGCTTGAGCGATGAAACTGTCGGGTATCTGATTGATGTTGGTGTTGAACTGCTCCAGATGCACTCCATGCGAGCCAGCGTACGCCACGTCGGCAAAGAACCCGCCAGGTAGCTCACGCTGAATATCGAAGTTGTACTGCTCGATATATCCGTACTTCTGAACGGTATAGCCAGTCGCCGAAAAGTTGTTTTGAGTCAAAATGTACTGAGAAATGTTCGGCTGAGGGTTGCGACCCGCGACCGGAACAAGGTTGTTTGCCCCGGTTCCTGGAGTAGCTCCTTGATTGAACGGTCCCTGCCCGAGACAGGAAAAATTAGCGGCGCCGCCGGGCGAGCTCAATGTGCAGGTGTTCTGATTCAGCGTGGCGCTGGGCGTCAACCCGGCGTTATTGCTAGCGAAGAAGTTTGAGGTAGCGCTGCTGACGGGATCGACATAAGGATTCGTCCCGAACGATACATAGTTCGGGATGAAGAATATCCCGTACCCGCCGCGAATTACAGTCTTGGAGTCTAAGGAATACGCAAATCCTAATCGAGGCAGGACCTCCTTATATGAAAGCGGCAGATTGTTTCTGCTGCTATTCACCCCGGTTTTGACCAAGAACAGATCGCCCGGACACGGGCTTCCCGCCGCGCCACTGCAGCCGGTCACTGAGGCGTTCGTTGTCTTCGGGTTAAAGTAAGTCATTTTGTCGTAGCGCTCCGACCACGGACCTTGCAATTCGTAACGCACGCCGAGGTTCAAAGTCAGCTTGGGAGTGACGTGCCAAGTGTCGCCAAAGAAAAAGGCGCGATAAGTCTGCTTTCCCGATACCGGGCCGGAAATAACTAGCGATCCGGTGGTCTGATTGCCGAAGGCTGCACCGGCACCCAAGCCATAGCCGAGGAGGAAGTCGGCGAAGTCGACTCCGCCGGTAGCGCCGCTGAAATTGCTCGCCAGATTCTGCGTCCAGGAACCATTGAACGAGATTAACCCTCCGCCGGTGTTGGTTTGGAGGTAATTGTCATAACCTTCTTCGAGTTGACCGCCAAAAGCAAACGTATGGCGGCCTCGAACCATGCTGATCTGGGGAGAAATATTGAACTGAGTATTGTAGTCGGCGATCGCGCTCTGCCCTTGGCTGCACGTGACTGTGGGGTCGCTGATTGCGAAACAGGGCGTTAGCGGCGTCCGCTCCTGGCTGGGCACAAGGGGGTTGTAGGCCGCTGGCCATCCCTCTTGTGTTACGTCGAACCCCGAATTGATCGGGGTCCGCAAGTACTGGAATCGGCTGATGCTGAGGTTGATGTTGGCCGTAGTGTTGGCACCTATGATCCGGTTGTAGCCAATAGCTAAACTCTTGCTCTTACTGTTTTCGGCGCAACGGTCCTTGCAAAGTCCGGTGCCAAACGGGTCCTGCGCGAGGCTTAACAGCTTCCAGAACGTAAACCTTCCGAATACTGTGCTCTTACTGTTGATCGTTTGGTCTACGCGCGCTACATATTCGTCGATGTTTCCCCCCGTGCTGGTCGCCTTGACAAAATTGTCAGCAGCGGACGTGCTGTTTGGAAGGGGAAGATATTTGAGCAGAAACAGTGCGGTCGGATTGATTCGACCCGTCGGAATTATGTTTCCGGCGAATGCCGTACGGGGACATGCGACCGCGGGGTTGTTGCAAGGCGCGGTATTGGGGTCTATCGAGAGCGGATCATAAATTGTTGGAACGCCCGCCGCGCTGAAATCGTAGGCACCCGGATTGACGGTGCCCGTGCCTCTTTCGGCCGCAGTGGGCACGTTGGTCGAGAAGACAGTGCCCGACCGCAGCCGGAACGCCTCCCAACTGCCGAAAACAAAAGTCTTGTTCTTTATAACGGCGCCGCCAATGGTCACGCCGTACTGATTCTGCGTGAATGGCGGTGGGGTGTTCGATAGGCCGCTTGAGAGTTCCAACTTCTTATTGAAATAGTCATTGGAATTGAAAACCTTGTTACGCAGATATTCGTAGGCAGAGCCGTGCCACGTGTTAGTTCCCGACTTGGTGCTCAGGTTGATGACGCCTCCGGCGAACTTGCCCCACTCCGGGCCAAGATTGTTGTATTGGACCTTAAACTCTCCGATCGAGTCCTGGCTCGGAACCTCAAGTGGCAGGTTGATATAGCCGATGTTCAGGGGTTGACCGTCCAGATACTCCGCCGCCTCGTTTGCGAATGCTCCTCCGATTTGGTAGTTGGCAAAATCAAAGGGGTTCTTGCCCACGATGGTGCCGGTGGTATTGCCTTGCGGAACTACCGAAGGGGTAATTGTGGTGAGATTGAAGATGTTTCGACCATTCAGGGGCAGTTCGTTGGCCTCTCGCGTGTCAACGACTGTGCCTAGCGACGAAGTCTCCGATTGCAGCAGCGGCACTTCCGACGTCACTTCGACGACCTGGCTGACCTCGCCGACTTGAAGCGCGACGTCAATGTGTGCGCTTTGCTGCACTTCGACCGTTACTGGAGTGCGAACGAAGTGCTTGAAGCCCTGCTTTTCCACGTCAATCCGGTACTGGCCGGGGAACAGGTTCACAAACGTGAAGAGTCCGTCGCTGCCGCTGGATTGGGTGCGCTTTTCCGCAGTGCCCAGGTTGGTCAACGTCACGTTGGCGTCGGTAACTGTAGCTCCGGAGGTATCTGTCACCGAGCCCGCTATTGAGCCATAAGTCGACTGCGCATATGCGGATAGACACGACCCTACTACAAGGAAATTCAGCGACAGAACAATTGTCCAGAACCTGCGAGCATCCATGTGTTCCCCCAGTGGGATACGTTTAAGATGAGTTGCAATACCGGACGCGAAGCGTGCGCGTACACCGATACCACTTCCTCTAGTCTCCCTACACTATTACGAGATTGTGAACGGATGTGTACCACATCTGAGTTTGCAGGGCGCACCAGAGAAGTAAAATCGGGGGAACAAAATGAGGGATTGTGAGAAAGGCTTCCGGCCCCCGACTTCTAACCCCACACTAGGGGTGGTTCGCTTCCTTCCGCAGAAGTGCGTATAGAAAGGGCTTGCCGGTCGGCTTGGGACTGCCGACATGGGGCTCGACTGTAACGAAAACAGCATCAATCTCAGCGATCTCTTTTGCGTCATCGAGACGCAGAACCCAGCGGCGGTTCGACTCGCTGTCCATATAGAGAATGCCAAGGTTCATCGCGTGAGGCTTCTCGCCGAGTTCCCCATCTTTTTGGCCCCATACCTGAAAGATGCTGGCGTCCTTCAGTCCGGCCTGACGATCAAGGTCAAAGGCATAAAAAATCAGAGATTTGTTCTGTGTGTAAAAGATCCGCCCGAAGGGCTTCCGGGTCCGGCTACGGCTGTCCACATCGAAGACGTCAGCGATGTAGAGTTTGCGCGCGCCCATCAGTTCGCGGATGTCGCGGTCCGAAGCAAGAAACCGCTCGTCGTCTCCGAGCCTGCGTTCCTGATCTCGGCTAGCGGCCGTGAGTTCATTGATCCTCGACTCGAGCGAAGCCGTGTGCAAAAGCGCACGGTCATGTTCGGCACGGAGGCTCGTGAGCTCGGACTTCACGCTCTGGTACGATTGTTCAGCCTGCTGGAGCTGGAGCGTCAACCCGTCACGCTGTTCGGAAACCACTCGCAATTCTTCTTTGGTCTTACCGTCTGCCGCTCCCAGTTCTCGGGAACGATCTTCCAATGCGCGCAGCGCGGTTCGCAATCTGCTGACTTCCTGCTCCTGCCTTGCGTTCTGTTCCTGTATCTGAGAGATTCTCGCCGCCTGCGACTCAACCAACTCGGTGCTTGACTGCTCCTCCGCCGCAAGCTTTTGCACCTGCTGTTGCGATGAAGAAGACGATATCTGCTTTTCACCGTTGTGCGCATGCCTGCCTATGTGGTAGGCGCCAAACACAACCGCGATTCCCAGGCAAGCCGTAAGCCCGCCCCGCACCCACTGGTTCGCCGCGAATTCCAAGAAGTGAGGAGGGGTTTGACGGTAGGGTGGTGGGGTTGTTGACGCGTCGTCCGGCGGCTGTTCCGCCTCAGCGATTCGAGTCAGCAACTTCTCCCGCGCCCAGGAATCGTCCCAATTTTCGCGCTCTTGCGGATGACCGTAAACTGCGGCAAGAAACGGCATTCCAACGGCATTCAAAAGTTGATACTGATCATGGATCTCGCGACACTCTTCGCAAATCCGGAGATGCTGCTTCAGCTCCAGCCACTCGCTCGCGCTGAGCGTGCCAGAATTCGCCAGGGCACCGAGTTCTTTGAATCGTTCGTGGCCATCGAGATGCTTGTTCTCGTTGGGCATCAGTGGCTTCCCCGGAGCCTCTGTACAGACGGGCTCTTCCGCAACCGCTCCAGGCCACGATAAAAATGGTGGCGCACGTTGCCAAAAGGCTCGTGCAGTGTTTCGCTGATTTCTCTCAACTCCAGTCCTTCAAAATAGAATAGCTCGATCGTCCGCCGCTGCATCTCGGTCAAATCTTCAAAGGCTCTCTGCAAGTGGGCAAAGTTGATTCTTGAGCCGATCTCTCGCTCCACGTCAGTCTTTCCTACTAAAGTATCGTACAGAGAGTCGATTTCTGTACCACCATAAAAGCCCCGACGCAATAAATGAGCTCTCCTGTCGAGCGCTCGACTGTAGGCGACTTGGACGATCCAGGCTTTGGCGCCGCCCTTTCTCGGGTCAAATAGCGCCGAGCGTTGGTAAATGTAGAAAAAAGACTCCTGAACGACCTCTTCTGCCTCGCTATAGTCATGCAGAATCCGAAGTGCGATGCTACTCACCAGCCGGGAGTATCGGCCAAACAGGGCCTCCAGGGCATCTGCATCCTTTGCCTGCAAACCAGCCATCAACTCTTCATCGCTGGGAGATCGGACCGGCGCTGCTTCCGGTAGTGCCACAGGATATCCCTGGTTCCTGGTCCAAACCAGGGGAAAAGCAAGCGCGCGGCCATTTGGGGGAGAACTCATATTGGGTGAGTTTCGGGAACCATACATCAACGCCTAATCGCTTTTCCAGATAAAAGCGCACCAAAAAAAAGCAAGGAAACATTTGGCAGCTATGGTACACATTACCCCAAGGCACCGTATAAACCTAGTGCAGTTCCCACCAAACTCGAAGTCGTAGTGGGAACCTCTTTCCAGGCTGAAGCTTTCCAGACTGAAGAGCCCCAGACCTCGCGCAGCAGAGTACATTAGGATTCTTATGCGCAGAGTGGTCCGAGCCTTGCTGTTAGGCGCCCTACTTGCAGGCGTTCTTCACGCGCAGTCCACCAGCGCATCGTTGACCGGCCGCATCACCGACCCTAACAAAGCAGTGATCCGCGACGCCAAGGTTACAGCCATCAACACGGGCACGGAGATTCACTACCAGGGACTTACCAACGAGACGGGGACCTACTACATCTCGAACTTGCTGCCTGGAAGATACCGCATTGAGGTCGAAAAGCTGGGATTCAAGGCGGTGATCCAGTCCGGCGTCATTCTGCACGTGCAAGATGCCGTGGAAGTGAATTTTGAAATGATCCTGGGGTCGGCGTCGGAAAGCGTGACGGTCGAAGGAAGCACGCCTCCCCTCGATACTGAATCTTCCACCGTGGGCACGGTCGTCGAACAGCGAAAAGCGAATGAGTTGCCGCTCAACGGACGCAATGTCTTCAATCTGATCGTTCTGGCTCCGTCTGTGATTCCGCAGGGAAGTTCCACCGGTACGCCCGTCGGCGTAAACCCCTTCGGCTGGAATAATTACCAGGTCAACGGGTCGTTCGGAAACCAGAGCGCTGAATATCTTGACGGACAGCCCCTCAACATCGGGTACATCAACTTGCCCATCCTGATTCCGACGCAGGATTCGATTCAAGAGTTCAAGGTCCAAACCAGCAATCTGGAAGCGGAATGGGGTAAATTCGCAGGTGGAGTCACCAGCCTTAGCACGAAGGGTGGAACCAATTCGCTACACGGGGAAGCTTACGAATATTTGCGCAATCGCATATTTAACGCGAATGATTTCTTCCTCAACCGCTCCGGAAAGCCGCGACCACCCTGGGTGCAGAACCAGTTCGGAGTGGAAGGCGGCGGTCCTCTCTATCTGCCGCACTACGACGGCCGCAATCGAACCTTCTGGTTCGCGAGCTGGGAGGGGTTCCGGCTCCGCACCGGCGAACCCTTCACGACTACCGTTCCCACGGCAGCGGAGCGAAGGGGCGATTTTTCTTCCATCAGTACCCAGATTGTGGATCCCTGCGCCGGTACGGTGAATGCCCAAGGAGCGTGTCCAGGGAGCGTTGTGAACCCGACGCCATTGGCAGGCAACCGCATTCCCACAGACCGGATCAATCCCACTTCAAAGGCCTTACTCGATCTTTGGCCAGCCTCGAACGCTCCGGGCGTTGTGACCCCGTCGGGAACCATAAACAACTTCAACACCGTCGCCAGAACAGGCGGCGACCAAAACCAAGTTGTCGCACGCATCGACCAGGACATCAGCAGCAAGCAGCGCCTGTTTCTCCGATTCAGCCATTGGAGAGTGCTGGATCTTCCGACGGATCCACTCGGCAATGGCTTGTGCGTCGATCGTTGTTCGGAAAAATACTCGACCAACGCCTTCGCTGCTGGATACAATTACAACATCGCTCCCACAACGGTCCTCGATTTCAACGCCAGCATCAGCCGCTTCAGATATAACCGGAATCCGAAAAATGCGGGATTCGACTTGACGTCGATCGGCTGGCCGGCAAGTTACAACACCGTTGTCCCGGCTATCATGCGAACCCCGCCGACCCCGTGCGTGGCTAACATCAGCGACAACATCATGTGTACGCAGGGACAAAGCTTCATCCAGGACCGTGATACCCAGTACTATTTATCCCCCAGTCTTACACTCATGCGGGGGCGCCACCGCTATCACTTTGGTCTGGAGTTCGAAACCGGGTACGAAGACTACGCGCAGACGAATGTAGCCAGCGGGGCCTTCGACTTCTGCGCTCCGAGTCAGGCCTGCTTCACCGGATTTTCCTTTGCCGACTTCCTGATGGGCTACGCAGACAATTTCAGCAACTTCGAAAATCATTTTTTTGCCCAGGCGGTTGTCCCTGCCTTCACCGCCGGCAAGCAGGTGTATCGAGCTTTCTATTTCAACGAGACCTGGCATGCGAGCAGCGCGCTGACCGTGAGTCTTGGCCTTCGTTACGACTTGCAGGGCCCCTGGTCGGAGCGATTCAACCGGCTTTCCTATTTCGATCCCCACGCGAAAAGCTATCTCAACCAATTTCTTCCTGGCGGCTCATCGCCCTTATTGGGAGATGTCTTTCTCGTCCCTCCGGGGAGTCGGAATAACGTTCCGCTGGACAAAGACAACCTCGCGCCACGAATTGGCCTCGCCTATAGCGTCACGCGCAGCATGGTGATCCGCGGCGGATATGGGATCTTCTGGGTTCCCAACTATGTTTCGTTCGCGCTCAACCCCGCCAACGACATGGTGAATGCCGCCAGCACCACTTACACCGGCACAGTCGACGCTACACACCCGTTCAATTCGCTTTCCCTCCCTTTCCCCAACGGTATTTCGCCGCCGCCCGGCCGCACTCTTGGAATGCAGGGAACCCAGCAATTCCTGACTCAGACAGTACAATCCATCACCGAAGTGGATCGTGCAAACCATCCTTCCGCTTATGTGCAGCAGTGGAATTTCAGTATTGAAAGAGAGCTTCCGGCAGGATTTCTCTTGTCCGCGGCATACGTGGGTTCTAAAGGCACTCACCTCGAACAATACTCCCAGCAAGTCAATCAAATCTCGGACGCCCTGCTGGTTCAAGCCGCCGCGCAGTTCGCTGCAGGGGGAAAGTCGGCGGTCACGTTGCTGCAATCAACACCCAATCCTTTTTTTGTTAACGGACAGGCCTTGGCGCTTGTGGCTCCGACCACGACCGAAGGTCAACTGCTTCGGCCCTTTCCCCAATACACGGGAGTTGAACTTGCCGGCCAGGGATCTTTTTCGAGCATTTATCACTCCTTGCAGGTTACGGCGCAGAGACGGTTCGCGGGTGGTGGGTCGCTGCTGGTTGCTTACACCAACTCCAAACTGATCAGCAATACTGACACCCTCACGTCGTGGCTCGAAACGGGTGTGGGCGCCATTCAGGACAACAACAATCTTCGGCGCGAACGTTCCTTGTCATCACAGGATGTTCCGCAGCGGCTCGTGATTAGTTACGTTCTTGATTTGCCGTTCGGACAGGGCCGAAGATATCTTTCCGGTGTGGGCAATGCGGTGAACAAGTTTGTGGGGGGATGGGGGATTGATGGCGTCGCCACATTACAAAGGGGATTTCCTTTGGTCTTCAGCAATGGCCAAGCCAACGACGCCACGTTGTTTGGCACAGGTTCACGTCCAAATGTGGTGCCAGGCTGTCACAAATCAATGTCCGGCAGCAACGTTTCGAGATTGACTCAGTGGTTCGATGCCACGTGTTTCGCCGCGCCGGCAGACTTTACTTTCGGCAGCGAACCGCGAGTCGATCCAACGCTGCGCTCCGACGGAGTGAACAACTTCGACTTCGCCGTGTTCAAACGAGTTCTATTTGACCCTTACGAACGTTTCGGCGTCGAATTCCGCACAGAGGTTTTCAATCTCTTTAACCGTACACAGTTTGCTCCGCCAAACACAATATGCTGTACCAGCAACAACGCTAACTTTGGTGTGGTCACGGCCACTGCGCCGGGAACGAATCCCAGGCTGATTCAGTTCGCGCTGAAGTTTCTGTTCTAGAGAATGGGCAGTCGCTCCTCTGAAATGCACTGCGCCTGGGCATTAACGCGATAAGAATGTGTCGGGATGCTGAACCGTGTCTTCCAAATCGTCCGTGCCTCGGCTCTGATACTGTTGGTCCCTGCGATCGGGGGTTCGATTCTCGAGCTTAAGCAGCCGCGCGGAATGGATTTCACTCTGCAGAATTCCCCCACGCCCCAGAAATATTTGATCGAAACCATGCCGGGCGGAGTCGCCCTGCTCGACTACAACAACGATGGGTTGCTGGATGTATTCATGGTGAACGGTGGCCGGGTAGACTATCCAATGCGCAGTCCCGAAAATTTCGACCGCCATGATCCTCGCTATTGGAACCGGCTTTACCGGCAAAACAAAGACGGGAGCTTCACGGACGTGACCGAGCAGGCCGGCCTGGCAAACGCCGGCGACGGGAACTATGGCATGGGCGTGGCCGTTGGCGATTACGACAATGACGGTTATCCCGATCTCTACGTAACCAGCTATGGCAAAAACATCCTCTATCACAACAACGGAGATGGTACCTTCACCGACGTTACAGCCAAGGCGGGCGTGGCGGGCGGTGGGTGGTCCGTTTCAGCTGGGTTTTTCGACTATGACAACGACGGCAAGCTGGATCTGTTTGTCACTCGCTACATGGACTGGGACACGCAACACAGCAAAGACTGCGGCGGCAATTTTCACACCTACTGTCCGCCGGGAGAATTCCCCCGCACCACCAACATTCTCTACCACAATCGCGGAGATGGCACGTTCGAGGATGTCAGCCAGCGCTCCGGAATTGCCGCTAAGAAAGGGCACGGTCTGGGTGTGGCTTTCGCCGACTACGATGGCGATGGATTTACTGACATCTATGTTGCCAACGATGGCATGCAACAATATCTGTTTCACAACAATGGCAACGGGACGTTTACCGAAGTCGCGCTCCAGGCGGGTGCGGCGCTCAACCTGGACGGGGGACCACTCTCCGGCATGGGCGTGGTATTTCAGGATTACGATAATGACGGCAAGCCCGACGTGATTGTCACAACTTTGCCACGCCAAACGTACGCCGTCTTTCATAACGAGGGCAACGGAGTGTTCAGCGACCGCGGCTTGCAAACTGGAGTGACCATGCTTTCCGGAGTAACCTCTGGCTGGGGTGTTGGCCTGGAGGATTTCGACAATGACGGGCAGAAAGACTTGTTCATCACTCAGGGGCATGTCCTCGACAATGTAGAAGCCATCGACCCTTCGTTGCACTACCTGGAACCCACGCTTCTCGCCCTGAATCATAGTGGCCGATTCGAGCGGGCCGACCCGGGAACGGATGCGCTGGTCTCGGGACGGGGCGCGGCATTTGGCGATCTCAACAACGATGGCTGGATCGACGCGGTCACGACCGTTCTAGGAGCGCATCCGCAGTTTTTCTTCAACCGCGGCGGAAACGCTCACTGGTTGACGATCACGCTGCGGGGTACGCGCAGCAATCGTGACGGTCTGGGCACACGGGTGCAAGTGAACGGGCAGACGCGCTTCGCCACGACGGCGGGAAGCTACGAATCCGCGAACGACAAGCGATTGCATTTCGGTCTGGGTAGCGCCAAGTCGGCTAAGATTGACGTGTTCTGGCCTTCAGGGACGCATCAAGTGCTGAACGATATTTCAGCAGATCAATTCCTCGAAATACGTGAACCGGAGAAGCCGTGATCGGAACCATCCTAATAGTCTGGCTGGCGTTGCAGACGACTTCACCCACGGTGATACAACACCTCGAAGCTGGCCGCAAAGCCGAGAGCGAGGGGCACTTCGACGTTGCGGTCGCTGAGTTCCGCAAAGTGACGGAACTCGATCCGGCTTTCGCTGCCGGCTTTGTGAGCCTGGGGCAAGCCTTCATGGAGGAGCGCGATTACAGCGCAGCAGTCGCGCCTCTGAAACGTGCGCTGGAGTTGGATCCGAACCTTGCCGCAGCGGATCAGTTGCTGGGATATGCGCTGCTGGCGCAAGGATACGCGGCTGAGGCCATTCCCCACCTCGCGCGCGTTCAGGAGCAAAGCGCATTAGGCATCGCGCAAATTGAAACGGGACAGTTTACTGAAGCCATCGCGAATTTGCAGGCGGCATTGCAGAAGCGTCCGAATGACCCGGACCTGCTTTACTACCTGGGCCGCGCCAGTGGTTTGCTCTCGAAGCAATCGATTGACACGCTGCTGGCCGCAGATCCTGACTCTCCCCGTGCCCACCAGGCGATGGGGGAAAACTACTTCGTGCTGCGGCGCATGCCGGAGGCAGAAAAGGAATACCGCGAAGCCTTGCGGCTGCGCCCGGATGTGCCCGAGGTCCACCTCGAACTGGGCGCAGTGTATGCCGGCTCCTCCCAATGGGCCAAAGCGGAACAAGAGTTTCGGGCACAAGCCAAGCTGCAGCCTGGCAACGCCGAGGCCGCCTATCGTCTGGGAACGGCGCTGTTGGAGCAAGGCAAAGCGCATGAGGCGCGGATGGAACTCCTACGCGCCGACCGGTTAATGCCTGAGATGCCAGAGACACTCTATTCACTGGGAAAAGCGGCTTCACTTGAAGGTGACGCCGCAGCTGCCGAGAAGGCGTGGATCAGTCTTCTTTCGATTGAGAAGCAGAGTTCACTGGCGGCGCAGGCACACTTTGGATTGGCGGGCCTCTATCGTAAACAAGGAAAGACGGCGGAGGCGCAGCATGAAATGCAAGAGTTCGAAACCTTGCAGAACACCTCGAACCCGCCGCAACCTAGGAAACAGGAATCACAACGCTAGCGCCACTCCCAAAGAATACTGAGCCCCGCACATTTCAGCGCACTAGCACGCTAAGCCACAGCCTCGGTCTCCTCACCAACCTCAGCCTCCACCGCAGTGAGGTCATCTGAGGCATGCACGTGTGTTGTCGCCACCAACATGTAGATGGAAGGCACGACGAACAACGTGAATGCCGTCCCTATGATCATTCCGCTCACCAGCATGATGCCGATGCTGTTGCGGGCTCCGGCTCCGGGCCCCGTGGCGAACACCAGCGGAAAGTGACCCATGACGGTGGCAGCGGTCGTCATCAGAATCGGTCGCAGTCGTGTTTCAGCCGCTCCGATAACCGCTGCCAGCTTGTCCTTTCCTGTCTCCTGGAGATGGTTGGCAAACTCCACGATAAGGATGCCGTTCTTCGAAACCAGCCCGACCAGCGTAATCAAACCTACCTGACTGTATATATTGAGCGTCGTCAGACCAAGGAAGGAAAACAGCAACGCGCCTGAGATGGCCAGGGGCACCGAGCCCACCAGAATGATGAATGGATCGCGGAAGCTCTCGAACTGGGCGGCGAGGACGAGGTAGATCAGGATCGCCGACAACAAGAACGTACCGAGGAACTTGCCGCCCTCCACCCGAAGTTGGCGCGACTCGCCAGAGTAGTCCACTGTGAAGCCCTGCGGCAGGATGGTCTTGGCCTGGTCCTCCAGGAAAGCCAGCGCTTTGTCGAGGGGCACATTCGGTGGGATCACTCCCTGAATGGTCACAGCATTGAGCTGCTGGAATTTTTTCAGCTCGCGCGGCTCGGTTGTGGTCTTCAACGTGGCGAAGGTGGAGAGCGGGACGAGTTTGTTGTCAGATCCCTTGACGTAGATCTGTTGCAGCTGATCGGGCGTCAAACGCTCCGCTCGCTTGATCTGCGGAATCACCTTGTAACTCCGGCCTTGTATGCTAAAGCGATTTACATAGTCTCCGCCGAGCATTGTGGATAGATCCTGACCGGCTTGAGTCAAATCCACTCCCTGAGAACGGAGCTTATCGCGGTCGAACATGACCTCGGCTTGCGGCTGGTCAAACTTCAAGTCGGAGTCGGCGAAAATGAACAAGCCGCTCTGGAATGCCTTGCCCACGAGCTGTTTGGCGAACGCGTCCAGCTGCCTGGGCTCCATCGCCGAGGTAATCACGAACTCAACCGGGAAATTTCCGCCGCCTGGGAGGGGCGGCGGGGTCAACGGGATCACGCGGATGCCGGGGATTTTCGACAGCGGCCCGACTGATTCAACCAGCAGTTGCTGAGCTGTCTTCTTCCGTTGGCTCCATGGCTTGGTTACCATCCCGCCGAAGCCCCCGCTTGGTGACGTGATCTGAAAGATGCTGTCGCTCTCGGGGAAAGCACGATAGACGTCATACACCTGGGACGTGAACAGGTTGGTCTGATCAATGGTGGAGTTGGCGGAACTCTGGATGACTCCGAAGACCACTCCCTGGTCCTCGGCCGGCGCCAACTCGCGCTGCGAGAACATGTAGAAAGGCACGATCAGGAGGACAACGATCCCCCACAGAACGAAGACCACGGGCCGGTACTGGAGTGTCCCGGCGAGCGTCCGTGAATAAAGCCCGCGGATCCTCTCAAACGTGCGATTGACGATTCCCGCGAAGCCACGTTCGGTGTCTCCGGCGCGCAACAGCTTCGAGCCCATCATTGGCGAAAGAGTTAGCGCTACTACGCCGGAAACGATGACAGCGCCCGCTAGAGTAAATGCAAACTCCCGGAACAGTGCGCCCGTCAGGCCGCCCTGAATGCCGACTGGAGCGTACACGGCGGCGAGTGTGATGGTCATGGCGATGATCGGGCCGACCAGTTCTCGGGCAGCATCAATGGCTGCCTGGAACGGAGGCTTTCCCATGTGAAGGTGGCGCTCGACGTTTTCCACGATCACAATTGCGTCATCAACCACTAAACCGACCGACAGCACGATCGCCAACAGGGTCAGAAGGTTGATAGTGAAGCCGAACAGCAGCATCAGAAAAACCGCGCCAATCAGTGAAATCGGGATCGCAACGACCGGGATGAGCACCGAGCGGAACGAACCCAGAAAGAGGAAGATAACCACGACAACGATGAGCAGCGTCTCGGTGAGCGTCGTCAGTACTTCGTTGATCGCGTCCTGGATGTAGGCCGTCGAATCATAGGGAATGCCGGCCTTCATTCCAGGGGGCAACTGCGCCTGGATATCCGGTATGGCGGCGCGAACCTGCTTGATCACCGCAAGGGAGTTGGCTGTGGGGAGCACCCATATGCCCATGAACGTCGCCGTCTCGCCGTTGAAACGCACATCCTGCTCATAGTTCTGTGCGCCCAGCACGACGTCGGCAATCTCGCCCAGGCGAACGACGACTCCCTTATCCTGCTTGACCACGAGTTGGCGAAATTCGTCCGCAGTGCGCAGATCGGTGTTGGCGATCAAGTTCACCGACACCATGGAACCTTTGGTAGCTCCGAGCGCGGAGAGGTGGTTGTTCTTGGATAGGGCGTCCCGCACTGCGGACGCCGAAATGCCAAGCGCCGCCATTTTCTCCGGCTTGAGCCAGATTCGCATGGCGAACGTACGGTCGCCGAGGATGTCGGCGCGCTGCACGCCGCTGATGGCGCTCAGCTTAGGCTGCACCACTCGCGTCAGATAGTCAGTGATCTGGTTTTGATCGAGACTGGCGGATGAAAAGCCCAGGTACATGGCGGCAAACTGCGTGTCTGCCGTTTGCAGATCGATGACCGGCGCCTGGGATTCCGGCGGCAGATCGTTGCGGACCTGCGCCAACTTTGCCTGGATCTGCGTGAGCGCCGCATTGGTATCGTAGTTAAGCTTCAGGTGCACGGTGATCGTGCTCAGGCCCTGAGCGCTCGAAGACTCCATGTAGTCGATGCCGTCCGCGCTGGCAATGACGCGCTCGAGCGGCGTGGTGATGAAGCCGCGAACCAGGTCCGCGTTGGCGCCGACATAAACCGTCGTGACCTGCACCACTGCGATGTCGCTACGCGGGTACTGACGCACACTCAGCGAGCGGATGGACTGCAGGCCGGCGATCAGGATTACCAGGCTGACGACGACCGAGAGAACCGGCCGTTTTATAAAGAGATCCGTGAACTTCATTTAGCTGTCCTCGGGCTTAGGTGCGGGACTATTTCCCGGCTGGACTTTATTGTTGACCTGGACGGCGGCACCGTTGCGCAGCTTGAACACCCCCGACGTCACCACCTCATCGCCGGGATTCAACCCCGAAATGACCGCGACCTGATCTCCGCGCGCACCCTCGACCTTGACGAACTGCTGCTTGACGCCGCGGTAAGTCTTGCCTTTGGGATCCTTGAGATCGGTGATTATGAAAACCGAGTCACCGTACGGTGCATAATTGATGGCGGAGGCCGGCAGCGCGATCACCGGGCGGCTCGCGCCCACGGCGATCTCTACCTGAACAAACATTCCGGGGCGCAACTTACCCTGCGGATTCGGGAGGGTGGCCTGTACCTGAATGTTGCGAGTGGTCTCGTCCACCTCCGAATCGAGCGCCGTAACGGTGCCCGTAAATACTTGACCAGCAATGTCTTCTGTAGTGACCCGCAGTTTTCGCCCGACATGCACCTGGGCGGCTGTCTGCTGAGGCACGCCGACGTTAACGTAAATCGGATTGAGAGACTGGTTAGAAACTATCGGACTGCCGGCAGGCAAGTACTGCCCAAGGTTGACCTTGCGGATGCCCAGGATTCCGGAGAAGGGTGCACGGATTGTTTTTCGTGCAATAGTAGCCTTGACTTCCGCCACATTGGCTTCAGTGGCCTTCTGTTGGGAGGTGGCTTGGTCAAAGTCCTGCCGTGAGATGACACCGGCATTTACCAGTTCCTGCGTACGGCCGAAATTGATGCGCGCGAGATCGCGCTGCGCCTCAAGCGAAGCCAGTTGCGCCCGCTCCTGCCGGGTATCAAGCTCGACCAGAATTTCTCCCTCGCGTACCGCCTGGCCGGAATCGAAGTTGATTCGTGCGACCGTACCCGGAAGGTCGGCGCTGACCGTGACACCGTGGACAGCCTCGACACTGCCGATCGCGTTCATGTTCGCAGGCCAGACCTCCCGCTTCGTCACGACGCTGGTGACGGCTTCTGGAGGCGGCTGAAACGCGGAGGCCTGCACGGCCGTCTCAATTTGCCGGAACTTAACGAAGCCCAAGGCCGTGAGGAGTACCACCACGACGCCCAGCATGAGGATCAGTCTCTTTGCCATCGATTCTCCTTAGCAAGAAAAAGTTCGAACTACACGCAAAGTAGGGGGTTCTGCAGACGCAAACCGCCGCGGCCTCCAGCCATAGCCGCCTGCTTCCAGCCCATGCGCAACCTACCCACCCCAAAATCCTTAAAGGCACATGAGCCTTTCAACATCAGATTTCCCCATACTGGAAAAGGATTCAGAGCTTTAGCAAGTGCGGGTCGCGGATCGGTATCCCCCGAAACAGGCACCCACGGCCAAGCCGCGCTCTACATGTATGACGAATGAGGAGTGTGAAAATTGACAGTTTTCTTGGAATTATTTTTGTCTACTGTGCTGACTCTTGGTTAGGACGTTTGGGGAGCAAGGACGCGGGCACTTTTCTTTCTAGGGTGGCGCTCCTGGGAGGTTTCCTTCATCACTTCCCAGTGTAGCTGACTCTCCAGATCGAGTTCGATCCGTCGTCGCTCACCAGCAGCGAACCATCCGGACCCACCGTCACGCCCACCGGACGTCCCCAGACGTTGCCATCGGGGAGCACAAACCCGGTGAGGAAGTCTTCATACTCGCCGCTGGCATGGCCGGTTTGGTGCAGGGGCACGCGGATCACTTCATAGCCCACGCGCACCACTTTGTTCCACGAGCCGTGCTCGGAAGCGAAAATGTCTCCCTTGTACTCGGCGGGGAACTGCTGGCCTTCATAAAAAGTAAATCCCAGCGACGCGTTGTGCGCCTGTAGCAGCACATCCGGCACGATCACCTTGTCTTTCAACTCCGGATGCTTGCCCTTATGCCGCGGGTCCTGATGCCCGCCGATGTACCACCACGGCCAGCCGTAAAAACCGCCTTCCTGCACGTGCGTGATGTAGTCCGGCACCAGATTATCGCCCAGCGCGTCGCGTTCATTCACTGAACACCACAACTCGCCCGTCTGCGGATTCACCGCAATTCCGCCCCCAGGATTGCGGATGCCGTAGGCATAAACGCTCAGCACGCAATTGCCGGGATCGCATACCAGAATATCGGCGCGATTTTTTTCCTGTGGTGCGGTGTCGACATCGTCGTTGTTCGATTCCGACCCGACGGCCACGAACAACCTCTTTCCATCTTGCGAGAAGGCGATCGACCGAGTCCAGTGCCCTCCCGTATTCGGCAGATCCGCGACGTGCTCAGGCGCTGCACCTGCCTTCAGATCGCCGCTGTGATAGGGAAAGCGAACCAGTTCGCCGGTGCTGCCCACGTACAACCATTGCGGGTCAGACCCGAGAGGATAAAACGCCAGGCCATACGGACGCCTTAGCCCGCTGGCGAAGATGGCGGACTGTTCGGGCTTGCCATCGCCCGTCATCCCGCGAAATATGCGGATTCGTCCCGCGTCGCCTTCGGCGAGAAAAATGTCTCCATTCGGAGCTGTCCGCAAGGTCCGCGGATTCTCCAGCCCGGCTGCGTACAATTCCACTTTGAATCCTGGCAACGCCTGCGGCCACACATTCTCCGGCCGCGCTACGATTTCTGGGCCGTTGTCCGCCGATCGCGTAGCATGCGGCTGCGGCAGATCGGACACCGTGATTTTGCGAATCGTTCCCGGTTGCTCGTAGCGGAAGTCGGTGAATGGCGGCGTGGGCGGCGGCGCTTTTAGCTTGAACGTGCTCACGTCGGGCGGAGCTGGCGCGGCCGCGGTTCCCGGCTGCGCATTCAGAGCCGGCAAGACCGACGTCACATACGTGACGATCTTCCATCGTTGGCTCACCGGCAAGAACGCCCATGAGGGCATCCCGTTTGTCTTGTCGCCGCGGGTGATGAACCAGAAAATCTCACCGGCCGGGACCGAATCGAGTTTCCCATCGACCAGCGACGGCACGTTTCCCGTCCCTTTTCCCAGCTTGCCGTGGCAGGACAGGCAATTTTTCGCGTACAGCGGTTTCCCGGCCTGCGCTGCCGCATCGTTGCCCTCATAGGGGTTCTTCATCTTCTGCGCCGACTCGGGCGCGTTGTGAAACTTCTTGTCTACGTCGAGCGCGAGCAGCGAAACTACAGGCAGCAAAATCGCGGCAATGACGAGCGTGGATGAATTGGCAAATGAGCGCATGAATCCTCTCAGAACGTCTTATTCCCGGATCATTACAGAAACTTTGGATGCAATTGGATTGGGCTTCGATACGAACGAAAATCAGTTTTTCGGTTCAGTGCGGGCTTCGTGCAGATCGCGCGTTACTTCTGCCTGTTCTTATCTCCCGTGACTTGCTCATACCAAAGGCGGTGATGGGTTTTCGCCCAAGCCGTGGAAACTTCTCCCCGAATGATGGAAGTGAAGCCGCCGCGGACCATGGCCGTGCCCATATAAATGTGAATGATGAAGCCGCCGATGGTCGCGAGCGCTGCGGCCACGTGTACGGTAACGGCCAAATAACGCAGCCAGCGGAGGCTCCACGGGATGCTCTCAACAAACCACAGCCCAAGGCCCGAAATCAGCAGCAGAATGATCCCGTAAGACATTAGCCAGAAGAACAATTTCTGGCCGTAGTTAAAGCGGCCGATGGGCGGCAGCTTCTCATCTTCGTTCTTAATGTAGTACTCCATCGCCTTCGACCAGCGCCGGTCAGCGTCGGTCGTAGCCATGTCGCGCCGCCACATCTTGTACATCCACCCTACGGACACTGCGAAGGCCAAACCAAACCAGGGATGCCAGAAACGCGCCATCGGCCCGCCTCCGACCAGCACGGCCAACCAGAACATATAAGGCGACCAGAAGGCGAGGCCCGTGATCAGGCAGTAGCAATAGGAGAACGCGGCCAGCCAATGGTGAACCCGCTCGCTCAGCGTATAGCGAAGAATGCGGCGTCCGGTTTCGCCCGCGGTGCGCCCAGAAGAAATGACGTGCGACGTGCTCACGGCTTTCCTCCGTTCTCATGCTTCTCGGCGTCCACCTGCTTCGGACCATAGCGCAAGTAGTGAAGCGTCACGCCCAGGATGCCGCCCAACATGGCGAGATTTCCGATCCACTTCGCGGGCCCTTTCCAGAAGCGGACCACCCACGGAACATGCGGATCTTTCGGCAATCCGCCATACGCCTCGGGGTTGGTTACGTCGTGCAGCACATAGATGACGCCCGTTCCGCCAACGCCCGCCGGATCGTAAACGCCCGCCTTCTCGATGCCGTAGTTCTCGCGCAGTTGCCTGGCGCGCGTCTCCGCCAGATCTTTCATGTCGTCCTTGCTTCCGAAGTGGAGACATCCGGTGGGACAGGATTTGATACAGGCAGGCTCCAGGCCCTCGCTCACGCGGTCCACGCAGAGCGTGCACTTGAACATTTTCTTGGTTGTCGGATTGAACTTGGGAATATCGAACGGGCACCCGCTGACGCAATAACCGCAGCCAATACAATTCTGCTGCTGAAAATCCACGATGCCGTTGGTGTATTGCACAATCGCACCATCCGCGGGACACGCGGCCAGACAGCCCGGATCGGCGCAGTGCATACACTGATCTTTTCGCATCAGCAGCGTGATGCTGCCATCTTCGCGCTCGTGCTCGTTGAATTTGATCAGGTTCCAGTAGTTCCACGCCGTTTCCGGCATGGTCTGGTAGCTGTTGTCGAACACCGTGTCGGTGAACGTATAACCGTTCCATTCGAGGCAGGCCACTTCGCAGGCCTTGCAGCCGATGCACGTGGTGGTGTCGATCAGCTTGCAGACCTGGTAGTCACGCTCGACGTCTTCGCCGGGAGCGGGTCCGGCATGGCCGGAAATTCTGCGGACTGCTAAGGTAGCCTGGCTCATAAAATTGAGTCGTTGAGCGAGTGTCGATTGAGTCATTGATGAACCTGAAAATCTGCATACAGCGACTTTCAAATCACTCAATGATGCAATCGCTCAATCACTCAATCTCCTTCATGCCTTCTCCAGCTTCACCAGAAAGCCTTTGAATTCGGGCGTGTACGCGTTGGGATCGACCACCGTCGGCGACAGCCGGTTCAGGAGCGTCCTCGCGTTCTTGCCCTCATCTTCCTGAATGCCGCGATAACCCTGATGGATCGGAATGCCAATCTGATACACCTTCTTGCCGTCAATCGTCATCGGCTTGATGCGTTTGGTGACGAACGCCTTCGCCACGTAGTAGCTCCGTGCGCTCGTGACCTTCACTCTGTCGTTACCCTTGATCCCCAACTCCGCCGCCAACTCGACTGGAATCTCGACGAATGGCTCCGGAATAAGCTGCACATTCATCTGGTTATTCTTGGTCCAGTAGTGATAGTGCTCAGTAAGGCGGTAGGTGGTGCAGATCACGTTCAAGCCATCGCCTGGGGTCGCGTACTTATCCGCCGCCGTCTTGAGTTTCTTGACCACGGGATTGTTTGACTGGTTCGGGTGCAGCGCATTCTGCACTGGACTCTCGATCGGCTCGTAGTGCTCGGGAAAAGGTCCATCGGCGAAAGCGCCCAGGGGCGCAAATACTCTGCCCACGCCTTCCGGATTCATGATGAACGGACCCATGTGGTCCTTCGGGTTGGAGTCCGCTTTAAAGTCAGGCACATCGTTTCCCACCCAGCTTTGAGCCGACTCGTTCCACCAGACTTGCTTCCGCGTAGCGTCCCAGGGTTTTCCTGACGGATCACATGAAGCCCGGTTGTACAGAACACGGCGATTCGCCGGCCACGACCACGCCCAGCCCTGGTAGATGCCCTGGCCTGCTGGATCTTCTGTGCCTCGGCGCGCGGTCTGGTTGCCGGCCTCGGTCCAGCTTCCGGAATAAATCCAGTTCCCGCACGAAGTTGTGCCGTCGTCCTTGAGCCACGCGAAGCCCGGCAACTGCTGGCCGCGCTTGATGGTGACCTGTGTCTTGGGATCGGTGAGATCCGCCAGCGCCTTGCCGTTCAACTCTTTCGCCAAATCGCCAAGAGCGGGATGCTGCGTGTTCGTATAGCTCCACGTCAGATTCAGAATCGGGTCGGGGAACTTGCCGCCTTGTGACTGATAGAGTTCACGCACTTTGAGAAAGATCTGCGCCACAATGTCCTGATCCAGGCGACACTCGCCTGGCGGCGGCACGGCGACATTCTTCCACTGCAGCCAGCGCGCCGAGTTGGTCATCGATCCATCTTTCTCGGCAAAGCCCGCACAGGGCAGACGATAGACCGTCGTGTTGATGGTCTTCATTTCCTCGGGCGTGATCCCCGGGGACTTCCAGAATTCGCTGGTCTCATCGGGATAAATCTCGCCGACCACCAGGAAGTCAGCCTTCTTCAACGCGTCGATGTTCTTCTGCGAATCCGGCCCAATCGCAACGCCATTCATGCCGAAGGCGAGCATCCCTTTCACCGTGCCGCGATACATGTTGTCCCAGATCTGAGTCCAGGAATAATTGCGATCCACCTTGGGCATGTATTGGAAGGCAAAATCGTTTTCCTTCGTGGCCGCATCACCGAACATCGCTTTCAGGTAGGAGATGGCAAACTTTGGCGTGTTTGACCAGTAGTTGAACGAATCCCACGGCGCTGGTTTGGAGGAAGTTGGCGTGATTCGTTTCAACCAGGCGGCCAGATCAACGTCGGTGGGGGTCGGCACCTTCAAGTAGCCCGGCAAACTGTCGAACACTCCTCCCATGTCAGTCGCGCCCTGGATGTTGGAGTGGCCGCGGAGAGCGTTGACGCCGCCCCCGGCGCGTCCGATGTTGCCCAGCAGCAACTGCAACATAGCCGCTGTGCGGATGATCTGCGTGCCGAAGCTGTGCTGCGTCCAACCCACGGCATACATGATCGTGGCCACCTTCTTCATGTCGCCATCTTTGCGGATGGAAGTAAACAAATCTGCGGCCTTCAGGAATTGATCTTTCGGGATGCCAGTGATGCGCTCGACCATTTCCGGCGTGTATCGCGAATACTGCTGCTTCAACAACTGAAAGACGCACCGCGGATTTTGTAGACTAAGGTCATAAGCAACCTTCGGAGGCAGCGTGGGCAGAGGCTTTGCCGATCCCACGGGAGGTACCGTTCCCGCCGGCGCTGCAGGGGCGGGCGCGGCGGCGTGCGCAGGGGCAACGCCGCCGGTGTCGTTGCCGTCCTCGTAAGTCCACGACGACCGGTCGTAAGTCTGCGAGCCGGCGTCAAAGCCCGAGTACAGCCCGTCTTCCGGCAGCTTGAAGCCTTCCTTCACAATGAAGGCGGCATTCGTGTAGTTAGTGAGATATTCCTTCGCGATGCGATTGTTTTCGATGGCGTAGCGGATCACTCCGCCCAGGAACGCAATATCCGCCCCGGCGCGAATCTGACAAAATAAATCCGAAGTCGCAGCCGTGCGCGTAAAGCGCGGATCCACCACGATCAACTTCGCATTACGAGTGCGCTTGGCTTCAATGGCCCACTTAAAACCGCAAGGATGGTTCTCGGCAGGATTGCCGCCCATGACCAACATCATGTCGCTGTTCTTGATGTCGACCCATCCATTGGTCATGGCCCCGCGTCCAAATGTTGGTCCCAAACTTGAGACCGTGGGTCCGTGTCAAACCCTGGCCTGGTTTTCTATATAGGTGAGTCCCAGGCTGCGCATGGTCTTGACGACGAGATAATTGAACTCGTTGGTGTCGGTGCAGCCGCCAATCCATGCCATGCTTTCGCAGCGGTTCACGGTGCGCCCCAATGCGTCTTTTTCAATGAAGGTATCATCGCGCGTCTTCTTCATTTTTTGCGCGATCTCATCGATGGCCTGCGTCCAGGCAATGTCTTCCCAGTGATCGGAGCCGGGCCGCCGCACCTGCGGCTTCAGCAGCCGCCTCGGATTCAGAATGTCCTGCTCGAGCGACGCTCCCTTGGGACACAGCGTGCCGCGATTGATGGGATGGTCCGGGTCGCCCTCGACGTGGATCACCTGCGGCGTGACATTCTTCGCCTTGTCGCCGATCGTGTAAATGAGGACGCCGCAGCTTACGGAACAGTACGGGCAGGTCGATCGCGTCTCCGTCGCGCGCGCAATCTTGAGTTCTTTTAGCTGCGCTACCGCGGGACTCAGATCAAATCCCAGGAGAGAGAAACCGGCTCCGCCGACGACAGCGCCTTTGAGGAAGGTTCTGCGGGAGAGTTCCATTGCATCCTCCGACTAAATCGTTCACAGCCGAGCGGACCGCACCCCAGATTCGGGAAACTATATTCCCCCCGAGCACCCGAGTCAATGCCGGGGAAGCTGTATCCGCTTCCGGCACAGCCGGGCCGAAAATCATTCACCACAGAGTCACAGAGACCCGGAGAAAAGCTTTCCCGTTTTTTCAATTCTTTGCTTTTCTCTGTGTCTCTGTGACTCTGTGGTGAAAAGTCGTTAGCAGTTGCTCCCCACAAGCCAAAGCCCCATAATCGCCCCGTGGCCACAACCCTCTGGCAGCAACGCATCCAGCGCGCCGAAAAGCTAGCTGCCCAGCATCCCTATGCCGCCGAGATTCTCGGGTTCTATGTTCACGTGGCGCGCTTTCAGGAGAGTCTGTACCTGCCCAAGCCGGAGCTCCCCGCCGCCTTTCCCCAATTTCTTGATCTCGTAGCCAGGCATGGGCCGGAACGAGTGGCTCAGACTGCTGTTACCCTCCGTCAGGCCGCAGAAGAGACGTGGATTAATCTCCTAAATAAGGTCTGGTCTGCTGCGGGCCCGCCCTCGGTTCCCGAAGAATTTCTAGCATTTGCTTACTTGCAGCCATTCGCCGAATTCAGTCGCGACCATGCCCGACTGCACATCGAGGGGTATACGGGCTCTATCTGTCTGTGGTGCAATCGCAAGCCCGCCGCAGGCATTCTGCGCCAGCAGGGCGACGGCGGCCGCCGCAGTCTGCTCTGCGGTTTTTGCCTCACCGAATGGGAGTTCCGCCGCGTCGTCTGTCCCGGATGCGGGCAGGAAGACCACGCCAAGCTACCGGTCTACACCGCTGCCGAGATGCCCTACATCCGCGTCGAGTGCTGCGACACCTGCCAGACCTACATCAAGTCCATCGACCTCACCAAGAACGGCCTCGCCAACCCCCTCGTCGACGAACTCGCCTCCGTCCCGCTCAACCTCTGGGCCCAAGAGCATGGATACGCCAAACTCCATCCCAACCTGCTCGGAATGTGAGCCCACCCCGTCATCGTCCGCCTTGGCCCGCCCCGCGCCACTTGTAACTTTATGGCTGCCATACAACCTTCCTCCCGTAAAACTTGATCAGAGTGCAATAAAGCCGTATAAGCTAAGGGACAACTAGCACGCACCCCCCCGACCCAGACGGAGCGTTTCATGCGATCTTGGAAGTTTCTTGTACTTTTTCTAGCCTCAACCCTGTGCTTCGGCGCGCAGGCCGATCGCATCGCCGGAACCATTGATTCCGGCCAGACAATTCCTCGCGCCTAGAGCCTTCATCCCAAAGCGGAGCCTGAGTCTGACCTGGGCGCTGTCGATCCGTCACTGAAGCTAAGCTATATCACCCTGCTAATGGCTCCCTCGTCGACCCAGCAGAAGGCTCTGGACCAGCTTCTCGCGCAGCAGCAGAACCGCACATCGCCGAACTATCACAAGTGGCTCACACCCCCGCAATTCGCCGATCGCTTCGGCCTCAGTCAAAACGACTTAAACAAGGTTACGGCGTGGCTTAAGTCAGGAGGGTTCGAGATTCTCAGCGTTGGGGGTGGCCGTAACTCCGTGAGCTTCAGCGGTACCGCTGCCCAGGTGCAGCGGGCTTTTGCAACCGAACTCCACAACTACAAGGTCAACCGCGAAGAGCACTTCGCCAACTCGACTCCGCTCATGATTCCCACGGCCCTCAACGGCATCGTAAGCAGCGTGATGGGACTGCACAGCTTCCTGCCGCGACCAGCCAGCCAAAAGAGGAGTTTCAGCGCACAGCGAAATTCCAGCCCCGACTACTACGACGGAACCTACGTCTTCCCGAATTTCCTCGCGCCTGGCGACATTGCCACAATCTACAACATCCCCTCTTCGCTCGACGGCACCGGGCAAAAGCTCGCCATCGTCGGACAAACCGACGTTTATCTTGCCGACATCAACGACTTTCGCACCGGCTTCGGGCTTAACCAAATTACTGGCTGTACCACCAACGTGAACGGCGTCGTTACGGCTACGGCTCCGGGCTGCAACACTACTTATTTCCAGTACGTCCTGGTGGCGGGGAGCAGCGATCCGGGAAATACCTATCCATGCGGCGATGTCGGCGAGGCCGACCTCGACATCGAGTGGTCCGGTGCGGTCGCGCGGAATGCGCAGGTCGTCTTTGTCAACGCTCCTGTTACCTACGATTCCAACTGCAACTTTATCAGCGGCGGCGGCGTTAACGCATCGTTGAATGCGGTTATCAACCCTCCCAGCGGACCGGCCTTGGCCCCGGTGGTTAGCATGAGCTATGGCGCCTGCGAGGCTCAGGCAGGCGACTTGGAAACCCTCCTCCAACAGGGCAACGCCGAGGGGGTGACGATTGTGAACTCCTCCGGCGATGCAGGCGCGGCTACATGCGACCGCAACCCTCCTAACAACTCTCAGCCGTTTAGCCCGGCAGTAAACGGACTAGCTGTAAGTTATCCCGCCAGCAGCCCTGAAGTGACGGGGGTCGGTGGAACCGCGATCTCCCTCACCGACGATTCCTACCCCAACCCCTCGCCTTTCTGGAGCACCAGCATCGGCGCCAACGGCGGCACGGCGGTCCAGTACATTCCTGAACTTGCATGGAACGACGATGTTGCTTGGCAACAGTACTGCCAGGCCCCCGTCTCCGGCGACCCGTTCTGTAGCCAGGGCAATAACCCGCCGGTGCACGGTTGGGTCCCGCTCACAACTATGGCGACCGCGGCGCAGGTGCAGGAGGATATCTGGACCTCCATCGGCGGCGGCGGGGCAAGCAACTGCTTCACCGAGAACGGTAACGTGTGCCAAGCGGGATTCCCGCAGCCCACGTGGCAGCAGGGACTATCGGTTCCCAGCGCCCCTGCCGGTGTTCGGTATGTTCCGGATGTTTCCTTGTTCGCTTCGCCGAACTTTCCGGGCTACGTCTTCTGCACGGCGCAAAACCCACCGAGCAACAGTGCGAGCACGTGCGTCAGCGGAATCTTCACCGCGGTGGATTTCTACCAGTCTCTCGTTGGGGGCACATCCGCTTCTTCTCCCGTTTTCGCCGGCATCGTGGCCCTGCTCAACCAGTATGTAGTAACAAACGGGTTCCAGAGCATCCCGGGCCTGGGCAACGTGAACCCAGACCTGTACTACATCGCCGCCAACAATCCTGGCGCCTTCAACCAGGTTAAGAGCGGTACTAATGTTGTCTATTGTCAGCCCGGCACGCCTTCCATTCAGCCCATGGCGGTGCGGTGTCCCGCCGGCGGATCAATCGGCTACAACGCCTCTAATGCCGATGCAGCCACCGGCTACAATCTTGTAACCGGACTCGGCTCCGTCAATGTCAACCCACTGGCCCTCGCTTGGGGCGAGTTGTTTACACCCACCACTACCTCGCTCTCACCCCCAACGACGACAGTTAGTCTCGGTGCCAGCGTGACTCTTACCGCTACCGTCACACCCTCTTCGGCCACCGGGAAAGTAACCTTTCACAACAATGGCTCGACGACGGCGATTGGCTCGGCCGCCGTGTCCTCGGGCACTGCTACCTTTACCACCTCTGCGCTCCCGGTCGGCACGAACTCCATCGTCGGAACTTATGGCGGGATCAACGGGCCTTCGTCCTCCTCCCCCGTTACGGTTACGGTCGTTCAGCCAGATTTCACGCTCACCGCTGGGAACCCCGTTCCCAGTTCAATCCCCGCCGGACAATCGGCCGTCGTCACTTTGACTATCACGCCGGTCAACGCTTCCTCCGGGATGACCATCAACTTCTCCGATTCCACCGGCTGCGCGGGCTTGCCAACGAACGGGACGTGCAAATTCAATCCCACCAGCGTCAACGGCGGATCCCCATCGACCGTGCAGCTAACCATCTCCACTCCGGCGAACATGGCGCCGGGCGCCCTGCCGATCACCGTCACCGGGACAGCCAGCGGCACCAGCACCCTATCACACACCACAACCGTCAACCTGACTGTGACCGCGACCAACCAGACCTTCGCCCTCGCGTCGACAAACGGCGCCACCTTCCCTGTGCCCGTGGGCGGAACGGCTGTGGTCAACGTCGCCGTCAGCGGGACTAATGGCTTCATCGTTGGCAGCAACAACACTACCGCTCTGCCGCTCACCTACACTTGCACCGGAGTACCGTCCCTGCCCACGGCGGAAATCTCCTGCCAAGTCAGCCCCGGTGCCGGCCAGCCCACCAGCGCGACCGCTGTCACGATCAGCCTGGTGACCACGCCCGTGACAACACAACTGAGGCCGCTTGGCCGCTCTAGGCGCATCTTCTACGCCCTGCTGCTGCCTGGCCTGTTTGGAGTTGTTTTTGTGGCGGGATCGCGCACTCGCGGCCTGCGTCTGCTCAGCCTGATTGTGGTTCTAGGCTTTTCCACGCTGTGGCTGGTGGCTTGTGGCGGCAGTAGCAACAACACTCAGAAGAATCCCGGTACGCCTCCCGGAAGCTACGTCGTGACCATCAGTGCCACCACCGGCGGCGCGGTCCCGCTCACCAACTCCAATGCACCGTTCACCATCACTCTTAACGTGCAGTAAGTAGCGCAAGCCAAACAGCGCGCTCCGCATCCGCGGAGCGCTTTTTTCTGCCGCCTAAGTTCAGGCCGCGTGCGGCGCGACGGCTCGTCGAAATTGCGCCGGCGTGGTTTCGGTGAGCTTCCGGAACACGCGCGTGAAGTGGCTCTGATCGGCGAAGCCGCACTCCACCGCGATCGCTGCCAGCGGATAGCTGGGCTCCCGCAGCCGGTGGCAGGCCGCGCGCACTCGCAACTGCTGCAGGTAGTCCCCCGGCGTGCGCCCTTCCTGCGCGCGAAACACGCGCGCCAGGTGTACCGGATGCACTCCGGCATCGTCCGCCAGGTCGCGCATGCGGATGTTGTCGCGGAATTCCTCGTGCATCCGTTCTTTCACCCGGCCCAGCCACCACGGCGCGGATTTTTCCCGTGAAGCTGATCCCGCAATCGCTCCCAGCAGCTCCAGCACATGGCTTTCCAGCACCAGTGGATCCGCCGTCTGCCTTTTGAATGCTGAGTAGAGCCGAAGCCCGGGCCACAGCATAGCCCCGGCGCCGCGGTCAAATTTTGTTTGCGGCGGCAATCGCACGCCCAACTCCCGCAAGTGTTGCTCGCGCAATTCAATAGTGAAGAACGACGCCCCCGAGGGCCCGATCACCGTCGCATGCTGCACCCCCGAGGGATTAAACACTGCCGTCAAAGGCCGCAACTCTTCCAGCTTCCCACGGTCCCCTTCCAGATAGTCGCCGTCGAGCACCACCGTGACATAAGCCAGTTCGTGCTGGTGCCGCGGAACCTTGCGCGAGCACGGTTGCCGCAACTCGGAGAGCAGTACATCCTCGGTGCGCACCCTCGCCTCTACTGGCGAATAAAACTCGCCGCCGCGCAGCAACGTCCCGGGATCCTGCCCTTCCGGCATGTTCATTCAGACTACGCCGGACTAAAACCGTCACCACGCCAATGTTTAATTTGTGCAAGACGGCTGCCGCAGGCCCGCTTACAATCTGTTCCACGACTCAGATTCACTGGAGGCCTGTATGAAACGCATTCTTTTTGCTGGCTTGGTGTTCGCACTCTGCTTCGTGCTGCTGGCGGCGGCTCCCGAGGAGAAGTCTCCCAAGCCGCAATACGACGCCAAGGGCCAGCTGCTTCGTCCCGACAACTACCGCGAGTGGATGTTCCTCTCCGCAGGCTACGGCATGAATTACAGCCCTGCCCCGGGCAGCCACGAAATGTTCACCAACGTCTTCGTCCCGCGCTGGGCCTATCAGGATTTCATGAGTTCCGGCAAGTGGCCGGAGCAGACCATCTTCGTGATCGACGAAAGGGACGCCACTTCCAGACCGACTTAATGGGCCTGGCGGTCGAGGTCAAAGATTCAAGTCGTTTCCCTGAAAAGTGGGCCTACTTCGGCTTCGACGCCGATGGCAAGACCGCCGAAGCCATGCCCAAGGGGAACGGTTGCTGGTCGTGTCACGACGCCCATGCCGCCGTCGAGCACACCTTTGTCCAGTTCTACCCGACTCTGAAGCCGGTGGCGAAAAAGTTCGGCGTTTACGACGAGAAGAGGGAACAGGTGACGGACTCGAAGTAAGCTGTCGCCGAATGCCGAAGCCAGCAGCGTAGCAGTCAGATTTCCGCAGCCGAGCCTAGCCGTGGCCCGAAAGCCGAAGCCCGAAAGCCGTCGCCGAAAGCCGAAGCCCGAGAGTCATGTCCTCCTGTGCAAAAAGGCTCCCACATTGCCCCTTGCGCGCCTGCGCGGGGACGAGTACGATTAAGTTGTTGTTAGTGGCCTCGTTCCCGCGTAGGCCTTCCGCGTCCCAGGCCGTTCCCGGCGGCGCGACGGATTCCGATAACGGATAACCGATACGCAGAATTTAGAAGTTTTTTTCGCCAGTACGAGTTTGTATCACCAGAGAGCGGTCGATCGCGATTACGACTGCGACTGCGTTCCGGATTGCGTCCAGCCCAACCCGCAATCCTGCATGGAGAGTAGGCCCTGCCCCCCGGACGCGCTCGCGAGACTTGATGGATGACAGGTGTGACTGAGTCAGTGGATAGGTCCCGCAAGAAAAGTGGCTGTGCGCCAACGCTGTAAGAGCCTGCCGCAACCAATGGGGAACCTGAAATCTGGGGCGTCTGAAATCGCATTTTGCAACCCTGCACCGGATCGAAACCCGGCCCAGCAGGCTTTGAGAGGACTATGAACGCAGGACCAACTGGACACGGACCAGGAAGACCCTCCGGTGGCGGAGGCAGAAGCCGACGGCGTCGCGGACGACGCCCTAACAACCCACGCGGACCCCGCGCCGCAGGCCCCAGCCAATCACGCCATAATCAGGATGGCATTTACACCGCGCCCATGGATCACAGCTATCGCGCCGCGCTCGCCGGCAACGGCAACGGCCAGGGGACGCGCCGTCCGCGTCCCGGCTTCGCAGCGCCCTTCGCGCCGGTCGACCCCGAGCCTCTGCCCGCATTGCGCGAAGATTCCACCTCGCGCATCTTTGCCTTCGTCGAAGACCTGTTCTTCGCGGCCAAGATTCAAGAGACTGCGCGCAAGCTCAACGTCAAAGTCGAGTTCGCCAAAAACGACAAAGACCTGGCCGAGCGCATGGAGCAGAACGGTGAAGAGAAGCCGTCGCTGATCATCTTCGACCTCAACAATGCCAACGCTAAGCCGCTGACGCTTATCCCCAAACTGAAGGCGAAGCTCAAGAAGGGAACCTCGATCATCGGATTCCTCTCGCACGTGCAAGGCGATCTGAAGCAGAAGGCCCACGAAGTGGGATGCGACATGGTGCTGCCCCGTTCGGCCTTCTCCCAGAACCTGCCCCAACTGCTGCGCCGCCACGGAGCTCCCGAAGACGAGAATCCGACGGTGCAGTAGGTCCGTCTCGTGTTTCTGCCGGTTTCACAGAATCAGCGGGAGGGTTTCGCCTGTTTCGCCGCTGTATTGATTACATCCGGATTGAGATCCAGAATGACCCAATATCGATCGTGAGGTGGTGGCGGGAACGGAGCGTTTTCTGTTTTGTGTGGCGCGAAGAGGGCTTGTTGCATGCACTCGGCCACGGTGTTACGTGGGTTCGATTGAATTTCCAGGACATTCCCGTTTGAGGCAACCAGCATCAGAAACTCAAACTTGATCCGATCGTTGTCCATTTTTAACAAGCATGGCTTCTCCAGTGCGTCCACTCTTTGGAGCACATCTTTGTGGTAGAGTGCGCCCGTTTCCGTCTGCATGTTATTTCTGGCTTCTTCTCTTACGGCTCGATTCCGCAGTTCTATGGGCGCGTGACCAGCGGAGATCGACCTGTTACTCTTGAACCACCCTTCCGTTCTCCACACGTCCTTGTCCCAATTTTCACCGATACGTTTGAAAGCAGCGTCGGCGGCGACATGATCTTTTGCCTTCACTGCCAATAGGGCAAACGAATTCAGATTATTCAGCGACGGTCCATAACGCTGTTCTAGTGCAGAAAAGCCACGCTGCAGCCTCGGCCACGAAAAGTGACTAGATTCAGACTCCTCGCAGCCGCAGACAATCCAGGCGGCCACTTGGAAATATAGGATGTCTCCCGCATCGCCCCCCAGGCGATCTGCCGCTGTTTCCGAGAAACGTGCGGCATCGCCTTCCTCCCCTTGCCACTTTGGAAGCAGAATGGTCGCGTGAGCCCGGTAAACGTATTGGTAGTTGGGTTCGAAGGCGACTGCCCGTTCTAGTAGCGCGTTCAATTGATCTATCTCCCAACCCTGTCCCTGTGCGACCTCCTGCATTGCAACGTACCACTCCGGGCATTTGTTAGAAGCATGATCAAGAATTGTTTTCGCCTTCGAAAGGCGTTCGCCGAAAAGCCTCCATCCGCTCTCGCTTACGGTGTCACTGTAACCTGAGCCTCGCGCATTCCACCCATAATTTTCGTAAGACTTTGCGAGTGCGATCGGAACCGTAATGGAATCGGGCTTCTGCTCACTCCATCGCTCCAGCAATTGCAGATGTGTAAGCCAATCCTCTTCAGTAGGGTGGCCGGGCATCGGCGTTGCGAGACCGCGGTAGACGTTGTGGAGTACCCACGTGCCCCCGGAAAATCTCGCTTTTGAAGAGCGCGCCCAGTCCGCGATGCAGTCCAATTCTTGGAATCTTTCTTCCTTCAATAACTGTGCGATGGCATTGTCGAAGTCGTTCAGTGCCTGTACGTCCATTGACGGATCGAATCTGCCGGCGCTAATTGTGCAGGGTGGACCACTCGGTGCTTTGGTTGCATTTTGGTCTGGCACCGCCATTGCTGGCGCGGTCCACAGAATCAGCATGAGCACGGTGCCGCCGAAACCCAAAGCGGCTGACGACATTCGCCGAACGCAAGTTAAGAACGGTCGATACGTACCTTGACGTGCAGTGGAAGTTCCTTGTGGGGATCGCATGCTGGCCTCGGATGCAATCCTAATTTTGGCGTTGTAGGATGTCGACGTTACTTCAGTGAGGTCCCCAGATGAGACCAAGCTCTCCAAGAATGCCTTGCCCCTTGGTACAGTCCTGACTCGGTAGGTTGACGTGAGCGAAGAATCTTAACCAGGAGGCCAGCTGAGCGAACGTCCACCCAGTAGGTGGACGTGAAGATGAAACACCGACTGCCCCGCCCCCGGACCCACGTTCAGCACCGTCCGGTATCCCTGCTCGATGTTGCGCTGGCGCGCAATCTCGGCCGCCGCCAGATGACAGCGGCCAATCACCTCAGCGTCGCCCGCCTGCGCTTCCTTCAATCCAGCAAAATGTTTCTTCGGGATGACCAGCACGTGTGTTGGCGCCTTTGGGTTGATGTCTTCAAAGGCAAACACGTGCTCGTCCTCATAAACTCTCTTCGCGGGAATCTCGCCGCGGAGAATGCGGCAGAAAAGGCAATCGCTCGTGGGATCGGTCATAGGCCGATGATCCTCGTCGTTAGTCGTTGGTCGTTGGAAAGAACGTTCGTTCACATTCCACCATGAAGAAGCTGAGAAGACAAACTGATTTGGCTCACCATGAACAAACGACCAACGGCCAACGACCAACGACCAACGACGAGCACTACCGAAACTTCGTGACCAGTTCCGCGAACGGTTCAGAGCCAACGTTCCACGTGCCCTCGAAGGGATTATCCAGGTCAGTCAGCACGAAGTGGGCGAAGAAGAGCAGCATGGTCGTCATCGCGATGGCAACCAGGCCAAGCACAACATTGCGGAAGGGAAAAAAGAAAAGCAGAAACAGAATCATGGATGCCGTAAGAGTTACAAACAACAGAAGCGTTTGCGGCATTCGCTTTACGCTGAGGGCAAGCCGCTCGTCGCGGTGGGCGCTGGCCTGAGTCGCAATCTCAAGCAGGCGCTGGTAGACGATGCGCTCGGTGTCGTCTTCGGGCTTCACGTCGGTGACGCTGGAAATGACGCTGGAGAACAGCTTGTCGGTTTTGTCGGTCTTCTCACTGGCTGAGAGAGCGCTCCATTCCGTCTCTGCAACTCCCCTGGCGTAGGTCTTCACGGCCCGCACCATGGGTTCCCGCACAGTTTCTTTCAGCCGCTGGCTGAAAAGCAGCAGATCCTTCAACGCTCCTGACTCTTTCTGGATTTCGTTTTCCACAGAGGTAAATTGTCCCCAGATCACGTAAATCGCGAACGCGTAAACGACGCTGTAGAGCGTGCCGATGATCGAGACCAGCGCAGCAATGCCCTCCGCGTCGTTCTCGAAGAGCTTATGAAAGCCCAGAACACGCAAGATGAGGTAGAGCGCCACCGCGCCCGCAATCAGCTTCGCGGCACGAAGGCGCGCCGTCCCGGGAATGAGCTGTGGCGTCATGGACAAACTCCGGCGGAAGCATAGCAGAAAGTGATCCGTGGGCAGTGGCCAGTGGTCAGTAAGATCATCCCCGTGGTTTACTGACCACTGGCCACTGGCCACTGCTCTTAATCCAGCCTCACCAGAAACACTGCGCCCTCGGTGGTTTCGGTTTCGGCGGCAAGATCTTGCGCGCGCTGGCGATCGTCGTCGAGAACGCGCACCCGCACCCACCAATCTCCCGCGGGACTGTTGAAGCACAGCACCTTTGCCGTGCGATAGCGGCGTTTCAGGTGATCGCATAGCTTCGTGGCTTGGTCTTCGTCGGGGAAGCCGCCAATCTGCACCGCCCACTTTCCGCCGGTCTCGAGCGGCGCCGGCGTTTGCATCACTTCCACTTTTACCTCGGCGACTCCGGGCAGGTAGACATCGATCTTGCGCGCGGCGGCCAGCGATAGATCGAGAACACGGCCGGGGATGAACGGTCCTCGATCAGTGATGCGCACCAGCGCCGTGTGGCCAGTCTTCAAATTGGTGACGCGCACAATCGAGCCCAGCGGCAGCGTGCGATGCGCCGCCGTCATGGCGTGCATGTTGTAGACTTCGCCGTTCGATCCGCGCCGGTTGTGATACGGCGGACCGTACCAGCTTGCCCGGCCGGTTTCCGTGGCCAGCGGCGCGGCGTCGGCCGGAACGACAGGCTCGGCAAGGTCGGCGCTGCTTTCTTCGGCGCTACTTTCTTCATCGTGGTTCTTGACCCCCGGCTGACGGTCATTCTTCGCTGCGCCGGGACGAGGTGCGGCCGGCGACTCGGTCGAAGAAGGTTCGGGCGTCGCGGCGGGCGGGGGCGGCACATTTACCCGCGCTTGCTTGGGATGGCCGCAGCCTGTTACGACGACCAGCAAGATCGTTAGCAGCAGAATCAGAGTCGCGGCGCAGCGGACGAAGGCCGAGCGCTTCACTTTTGCGAAGCTTTTTGCTGTTCCATGTAGTCGGCCAGTTCGATGAGCTTTACGCTGGCGGTGCGCAGGGCTTTGGTCGAATGCTGGCGCACGGCGGGCACGACCTCGTCGTTGAGGTATTTGATGAACTCGGGTATCTCTTTTTCGATCCGTTCGGCAGCCTCGGCGACAGTCCTGCTGACGCGCGCCGACGCGTCTTCCACCTTGCGGTTGAAGTCGTTCATGTTGCTCCTCGATGCTGCTGGGCGTGAATGAGCTCACGCGAATGGTGCGGATGCCAGGCAGGGCTATTATTTCGTGGTTAGGAGGGTGGGGTCAATGCCAGGCGAGCTTCGCCCCAGCAAAAATCTTAGGCTGAAATCCTTGATAGAGTAGGGGCCATGTCCGAGACGACCCCCAACGCCGATAGCATCCGAGGTGAAGTGCTGTGCCGCAAGTCTAGAGCCGGTCTCCAATTGACCGTCGAGGAACGGCTGGAACTTTTCGATGCCAATACAAGATGGCTGAATGAGCTCCAGGCCGAACGACTGCGCGACGCAAAGGCCAAAGGCACGCGCATCACCCGCGAAAATCGGGGTTGGACGCGCGAGGATCTCTATGAGGATGTGCCCGGCCCCTCTCAGTGACACGACCTCAGAAAAAGCGGTTTCGCGCAAGCCTTCTCGCCTGGTACGACCGCCATGCGCGCGATTTGCCCTGGCGCGTCAGCTGCGATCCCTACCGCGTGTGGCTTTCCGAGATCATGCTGCAGCAGACACGGGTGGCGGCGGTGATCGAGCGCTATCAGGAATTCTTGCGGCGGTTTCCGACGGTCACGAAGCTGGCGGCGTCGCGGGAGGCGAGTGTGCTGGCGGCTTGGAGCGGGCTCGGCTATTACCGCCGGGCGCGCATGCTGCACGCGGCGGCAAAAGTCATCGTGCGGGAGCATGGTGGAGAGTTTCCTGCGAGTGAAGAGGGGTTAAGTGCGTTACCCGGAGTCGGACGCTACACCGCGGCCGCCATTGCCAGCATCGCGTTCGACGAGCCCGTTGCGGTGGTCGATGGCAACGTGGAGCGTGTGCTGCAGCGGATATCGGGCAAACGGCTGGTTGGAGAAGAATTATGGACAGCGGCGAGTCAGTTGCTGGATGCGAAGCGGCCGGGCGACTTCAATCAGGCGATGATGGAGCTGGGTGCTACGGTGTGCACGCCGCGTGCACCGGCCTGTTTGACGTGTCCTGTGATTGAGCTGTGTGCGACGCGCGGAGAATTAGCGCCGACGGCCAGGGCCGCGACGCAGACGAAGCGCGAGATTCAGTACGCGCTCGACCAGCGCGATGGCGAAGTGTTTCTGGTGCAACGCGCGCGCGATGCGTCGCTGATGCCGGACATGTGGGAACTGCCGGAGATGGCACGCATGAATGGGGCGAGCAGCCCTTCGTTCACGCTGCGCCACTCGATCACGGTGACGGACTACACGGTCCGCGTGTGGCACAATGCTGCGTCGTCGTCCATCACCGGAAAGTGGATTCCGCTGGAGCGACTGCATCGGATCGCGCTCACCGGGCTAGCACGAAAGATTCTGCGGAGAGCGAAAATGCTTTGAGGGGAATCAGCGACCCACTGACCGCCGGCAACTACTTTCATCTCGCATCATCTAAAATGAAAGCAGGTCAGAGCGAGGTGCGTTAATGCGCTGGCTGCAAAGTATCCTGAAAAAACGAGCTGGAGGACGACCGATGGCGGCATTGACCGCGGGTAGTAAGGCGCCTGACTTTGAGTTGAAAGCGATGGATGGCAGGCGCTTCGTGTTGCGTGAAGAACTGGCGTGCGGGCCGGTGGTGCTCGCGTTTTTCAAGGTGTCTTGCCCGACGTGCCAATATGCCTTTCCGTTCCTGGAGCGGCTGGAGCGGGCGTATGGTCACCAGGGCGTCCGGATCATCGGTGTTTCGCAGAACGATCCCAAGCAGACGGCCGCCTTCACAAAAGAATTTGGCGTGACGTTCCCGGTGCTTCTCGATGATGCCGATAAATATCCCGTATCGAACGCCTACGGCCTGACACACGTGCCCACCGTGTTCTGGATCGCGCAGGATGGCGAGATTGAAGTTTCGAGCGTCGGCTGGGTGAAGACGGAGTTCGACGACATCAATCGCAGGATGGCTGAGTCGGCAAAGATAAAGATAACGCCCGCCGGGGTGTTCAATCCGGGAGAAGATGTGCGGGACTTCCGCGCCGGTTGAAGCTCGAAGAATTGATCCCGCGGTCGCGGGAAAGAAAAGCTGAACTCACCACAGAGACGCCTTTACGCTCCGCTCAGGGCAGGTTCCGGCACGGAGAAGCTTTTGAACCAAAGTCCACTGTCGCCAGGGCTGGTTGCACTCTGATTTGTTACCCTCTCGTGCAACGGTTGACAGCACTCCCGTACAACTAAAGTCCTCTTGTCCGTTACAATTCCCTCAGTCTTTACAACAGGCATTCAGGACATAAGGTTTTTCCGCGCCGAACGCCACTTCGTCGGGGGAGAAGACTGATCTATGCAAGCAATTGTGAGGAGAGTTTTTTTGGCCGGGGTGATCGCGGCTCTGAGCTCGCTGGCGTGGGCGGAGGGAGGTGCGGCGCCGGCTCCCGCGCCAGGCACGGCGAAGCGCGAGGGTGTCTCGGTGCGGCTGCCGGGCGCGGCATTTGCGGCGATGCAGACGATTAATCCCGAACATATCCGCTGGCATGTGCGATATCTCTCACACGATCTGCTGGAAGGCCGCGGAACCGGGCAGCGCGGCGGCGACATCGCGGCGGAGTATATCGCCACCCAGTTTGCCGAGTATGGATTGAAGCCCGCCGGCGACGACGGGTCGTATCTGCAGAAGGTGCCGCTGGTGGGAATCACGACACTCGCGGAAACCCAGTTTTCGCTGGCGCCGAAGCATGGCGCGGCAATGCATCTGAAGCCGCTCGATGAGTATGTCGCCTACGATCAGACCCAGCAAGCGCAGTCCGATGTGGACGCCGAGATCGTCTATGTAGGATACGGCATTGAAGCTCCCGAATATAACTGGGACGACTACAAGGGTGTGGATGTGAGCGGCAAGGTGCTGCTGATGCTGGTGAACGAACCGCCGTCGGATGATCCCAGGTTCTTCAAGGGCAAAGCCCTGACGTACTACGGCAGATGGACTTACAAGTACGAAGAGGCGGCGCGCAAGGGCGCCGTGGGTGTGATTCTCATCCATAAGGAAGACATGGCGAGTTATCCGTGGGAAGTAGTGCGGAACTCGAATTCGGGGGAGAAGTCCTATTTGAAGCTGGAAGGTCCGGTGCTGAAGGTTGCGTCGTGGGTACAGCTTGATGTGGCGCAGAAGCTGGCCGCAGCTTCGGGCATGGATCTGGAGAAGATGATGGCGGATGCGCGCACGCGGGACTTTCGTCCGGTCAGCCTGGGGGCGAAGCTGAAGGCGCACATGGCGAGCAAGGTACGGAATTTCGAGTCGAACAATGTGTTGGCGATGCTGCCCGGCTCTAACCGCAAAATGAAAGACGAAGCGGTCATCTACACCGCGCATTACGATCACTTGGGCATTCGTCCCGACATGCCGGGTGACAATATTTACAACGGCGCTGCCGACAATGCTACGGGCTGCGGCATTCTGCTGGAACTGGCGCGCGCGTTCAGTGTGGCTAAAGACCGGCCGGGGCGGTCGATGATTTTTGCGGCAGTCACGGCGGAGGAGCAGGGATTGCTCGGGTCGGAGTATCTGGGCAAGCATCCGCCGGTTCCAGCGGGAAAGATTGCACTGGATTTGAATTACGACGACGTGAAGCCGCTGGGAGCGGCGGAAGAAGTGGAAGTTACGGGAGCCGAGCGCACAACGTTCTATCCCTGGGTGCAGGCGACGGCGAAGGAATTCCGCCTGGCGATTCGTCCGGATGCGCGCCCGGAGGCGGGACACTTCTACCGCTCCGATCATTTCAGTCTGGCCCGCGTGGGGATTCCATCATTCTCAATCAACGAAGGCATGAAGTTCAAAGGTCACGACGAGGCATGGGGGCTGGCGCAGGACAAGGAATACACGGAGAAACATTATCACCAGCCGAGCGATGAGTACCATCCCGAGATGGACTTCACCGGGGATTCGGCAATGGCGCGGTTCGGCTTCGCTCTGGGCTGGGAAGCGGCAAGCTTCACCAAGCTCATCGGCTGGCAGAAGGGCGATGAGTTTGAGGCGGCGAGGGTTAAGAGTCAGTAGCGAATCGCTCAGTAACGAGTACCTAGAGACTCCTACAAGTAGTATCCTAGGCCAGAAAAGATGGTGTGTGGCGATCCATCCTTCACGCTGTCAACCTCCAGCCAGTGGTTCTCATAAGCATCCGCCTCCAGAATAACCTCGATCTGTCCGTCGCCGTCTACGTCTGCGAGGTCAACCAGAGACCATTGCGTTACTGTCGGCACGTCAACATCCGTCTTCTGGAAGGGCAACTTCCGCAGCAAAATCACCTGCGAGTTTCGGTCAATCGTCACGATGACTTCGCAGATCTCAAGGTCAGACGTTCCCACAGGGCGGGAATAATACGCCACGGCCGTCGACCAACCGGAGAGCGTCGATTTCCAAACCGTAAAGTAGGTTTGGCCCTCGGCCTTATCGGGTAGGCCGGCACCGCGCAACTCGCGGATCAGAGCGTCGCGAACAACCGCAGGAGGTGCTCCATTCTGCTCGCACTTCGCCACTCCTTTCGCTTCATTCCATTCGCAATCGTAGTCAGCTACAACGTTGATACCGGTTCGAGGCTTCTTGGGAGGCTTGATCTGGCAGCCGTTATCTGGCCCGTTCCCGAACGGGGACTCTCCGCAATAGTGTGCCTTCAGAAAAGACTCGATTTTTCGGCAGTCAGCACTTGTACAGGGAGGACGGCGGGGATCATTCCCAGCTTCTCCCGCCAACTGCAGACTCGCAATGAGTAGCCCAATGAGGACCGCGGTCAGGATGGGGCCGGCGGGGATTCTGGTCGCCCTCATACGCGAATGATACTAGATTCTGCCGTGGTCCCTAGTTCGTATTCGTAAAACGGCTCAAGAAGCAGCAATTCCTCGATCACGCGTTGGATGATCGTTCAATGAATTTTCCCCGGTTTCGTTTCATTTCCTTCTCCCGCCAGAACTCGCGAGAAGAAGGGGAGCGCACTGGTCTCCAGGCGTTCACGGATATGGTCTGAGTGGTCTCCCCGGTAACTTGCCAGCATGTGGGGCACGCCCAACCGGTCAAGCTTCTCGGATAACAAGCGAGCGGTCACAGGGATGTGCGTGAAATCATCTTCCAGGCCGTATTCAATGAATAGTCCACGAAGCTGCAGAAGATTGGTTCCGTAGTTCGCAGCAATTTCCAGCGGCATTTTCTCGTGCCATTCTGTCCATCCCGGCTCGTCCTGCACGAGATTTCCATTCTGATCCCGGTAGGGCAGGTCCACGAAAAAAGGTCCCTGGTCCGGGTTCGGTGAGAGTGCCGCCGCCAGCGACAGAAAGGCGTCCACCCAGAATTGCTCGAGTGACTGAGGATCACTCCCGAACTGGTCTTTGGCGTTTTTATTCTTCGCCGCTAGAGCTGCATGCCATGCTGGATTGATCGAGGTCAAATCGGCTTCCATTCCCAGGCAACACGGGCTCATCGCATAAACCGCGCTGAACACCTGAGGATGTTTCATGCCCATCATGATGGCCGCGTAGCCGCCCATCGAATGTCCTGCAATTCCGCGACTCTCGGCTCGCGGCACGGTCCGGTAATGGCTGTCCACATACGACACTAGATCCCGCAGAATATAGTCTTCCCATTTGCCCGTGACGCTGGAATTTGTGTAGAAACTGCCCAGGTAAGCATTCCGGCCGTTGGGGACCACCACAATCATCTCGCGCACCGTGCCAGCTGCAATCAGTGTGTCCATGCTGTCCTGCAGATTCATGTCTTGATAACCATGACTGGTCCACGAGCGAATATTGCTATCGAATCCGTGCAACAGATACAAGGTTGGGTACCGCTTGGTGGGTGAGGTTTTGTAACTGGGAGGCAGGTAAACCGCCACGACTTGATCGGCCGAATCACCAAGTTTGTTGTTCTCCAACGCTTGGGAATGAATCTGCAGGTTTTCCAACGTGCCGGGGCGCGTTGCATTCGCCGGGAGGGCCTGCGCATTCAAGAACGCAAGAGATGCGACACAGAACAGAATATTCGCCGCCGTCCCAACCACGATGGCGCACCTACGCTTCAGCATTCATTCCTCCGATCCTGAGAGATAAGGTCAATGAGGGCATCTGAAGGCCTGACTAACAAGAGTTGTGTGTCTCGTCCTTGCCTTGGACGCATGGTCTCGCGACATGTTAGCTGTCGCCTGTACCCCTGGGCGCCTGATTCGCGTCGGGAAAACGGCTCAACCTAACTGACGGCCTTTCGGTGAAACTGTCGGAGTCCGGCTCCCAGCAGTAGAACGTCAAAGAGCGTCAACGCCACCAGCACAACCAGCACCGATAGGTGCGGGAATTGGGGTACGAGCGTTCCACGCAGCCCCTCGCTCGCGTAAACCAGGGGATTCACCAGGACGATCTTCTGGAGGATGGGAAAGTGTCCCAAAGCGCTCCAGGGATAATAGGTACAGCCAAAGAAGATCATCGGAGTCAGCACCATGCTGAACATCAGACCTATATGAGCCTGATTAATGCTGCAACCGAGAGCGAGACCACCGCAGGCCGAGAAAAGCGCTACCAGCAGCGTAACGCCGGCAAAGCTTAGCGGAGATCGCAAGTTCAATTCCACTCCGGGTCGCAACAGCAGCCAGGCTGCGGGGATGACCACCAGTCCTGCAAACAGAGCTTGCAGCGTTCCCGCGAACACCTTCTCTATGGCCAGCCACGAAATTTCCATCGGCGCCAGCAGGCGGTCTTCGATCTCACGAGTGAACTGGAACTCGGCAATCAAAGGCATGGCGACCGCCCAAACTCCCGTGAAAACCATGCTGATCGCCATGATCCCGGGCAGCAGCAGGCTCTTGTATGCCGCGGGCATATAGCCGCTGCTCACCATCACCCGGCCGAAGATGAATACGAACATCATTGGCTGCAAAAAGGTCTGCAGCAACAAAGGAACGAAGTTGCGCCGGGCGACATGAGCATCGCGCGCCAAAAGGGCAAAGAAAGTCTTCCAGTTCATTCGCGCAAGCTCCTTCCGGTATGGTGCAGGAAAAGATTCTCCAGGCTCGGCTCCGAGATATGCACGTCGCACAATTCGACGCTGGCGCCCGAGGCAAGATTGGCAATCTCGGAAACCAGCGAACCTCCGCGGTCGGCGTACACGTCGGCGGAGTTGTCAGTGTTCGAATCAGGGTTCGCCCGTACTTCCCTCACACCCGCCAAGGTTTGAAGACGCCCCAGCAATTGTGGAGAGTGATGGCCGAAGCGTAACCGCAGCACAAACCCGCCAGGAACGGAACCTTTCAACTCGTTTGGAGTGCCCAGGGCTATGTTGCGGCCATGGTCGATGATGGCCAGCCGCTGGCACAACGCGTCCGCCTCTTCCATGTTGTGCGTGGTCAGAAGGATGGTCTTGCCACTGTGATTGTATTCACGGATGATTTCCCAGAGCAGCAAACGGGTTTGCGGGTCGAGGCCCGCACTGGGCTCGTCCAGGAAAAGAACCTGGGGGTCGTGCATCATGGCGCGCGCAATGGAGAGGCGTTGCATCATCCCGCCGGAGAATCCGCGAACCATCTGATCGCCCCGGTCACGGAGTTTAAATCGATCGAGCAGCGCGTCCGCACGCTCGGCTCGCCTCTGCGAATCGAGACCGAAATAAGCGCCGTGGAAGAGCAGAATTTCGCGAGCGGTGAGAGCAAAGTCCAGGTTGGGACGCTGGGCAACCACTCCAATCATTCGTTTGACCGCGACCTGTTCCATCCAGACATCGTGCTCGCCAATCCACGCTTGGCCACTCGTCGGTCGCACACGGGTTGTGAGGATTCCTACTGTCGTTGACTTGCCCGCGCCATTGGGACCCAGCAGGCCGAAGATCTCACCCGGCAAAATCTCAAGAGAGAGGCCGTCAAGAGCAACGATCTCGGGTTTGGGTTGTTTGTTGCCTTTGCCACGCGCTGAAGCGAAACCGAAACCCCCGCCTGAGGCCAGAGGAGGCGGTGAAGTGTAGATCTTGTGCAAGTCGCGGGTCCGAATGCCAGCCAGCATGCTGAAGTCCTTCAAGGTGTCGTCAAACCTTAGGGTTCGAAATTCGTTAACCGAGCCATCCACGGAGAGCGGTCTTCATAGAACCAGACGGGGCTGAAGATTGTCAATTTTCCGCGAGATTCGGACAGAGGACAGGCATCCGAGACGGACCGAACCGGGCCGGCTCAGGAAGTGTTATCCGATTAACCCACATAACCTAGGTAACTTTAGCGGCTTCGCTCCGCGTGCTAGCCTCGATATGTACATGTGTAATCAGTAACTTCCAAGAATTCTGAGCCATTCAAGATGCCTCGATTTCCCATCTTCCGACTGGGCGGATCGCCAGAGAAACTGGCGCTGCCCGAGTTGATTGCGACTGCGCCCTCGATCGCTTTGGAAGGACTCGCGGTCGGGGTCGACAATCTGCGGCACGACGTGGCGCTGAGTGCCCGCTTCGTGGACGCGGCGCGGGCGCACGTGATGCGGTTGATCGTGCGCCACGGTGAGTTGGAAGGACTGCTGGCGGCAGAGACTCCGCTGCATAGCCAGGGACCGTCGTGGATGAGAATCGCCGCGGCCGGGCCAACGCGCAACCCAGCCGAAAAGCCTGACTGGAAGCCGCTTCTGGCCGAACTCCATCTGGGGGCGCTGAATCGCGCTAAGAAAGAAGAAAAGATTTCCGTCGACCTGCTGGCGCGTCTGGCTGTGACCAAGTTTCTGCGCACCGAGATGAACCTGCAGTTCGCGCAGGTGCTGGAGCGCTGCCGCGTTCTGCTCAAGAGTTACGAAGGCATGCGGCAGGGCAAAGGGGTGGAGTATCGCGAGCGCGTAGCCTCCTTCCAGGTGCGGAAGAAGATCATCCTGCGCAAGACTGGGCAGGATCTGTTCGAGACTCTCCGCGAGATCGAGAAAGAAACGCTGGCGCGCACGCGGCGGTCATTGTTTGGAGAAGTGAAAACTGGGGAATCAGGCAGCGCTGGACTCAGCAGTTACGGCCTCTTCGTGAACCGCCTGGCGTTTTCCGAGGATGGGCGCGACGACTACCTGTGCGCCGAACACTACGTGATGCTGGGCAACTGGGATCGCGACCCCGACCGCTACCCGCGCCTGCAGGACGTGGTGTGGGGGTTCATCCGTTCGCTGTACGGCGAGGAAATCACCAGCGAAACCATCGACTCCTGGCTGTGCGCTCCAGAGAATGCGCGCACGCTGGTAGGCACTGGCACGCCCGATGATTCCACCGAAGAAGGCGTGGCTCAGCAGGAGCGCCTGGCGAGGTGGGTACGCTTGCTCGAAGACGAGCAGGTGATGGAGTGTGTGATCGCTTCGTATCACACCGTGCCTTTGCTCAGCGAGTACGCGCCGCGAATCAATCCGCAACAATTGAAGAATGCGTTGATCTCGCGTCCCGAGTGCGACCGCGTGGAGCGCATGATTCAGGAGCACGGCAAGCTTTCGCCCGCCAGTCTGTACGCTGCAGTGGGCAAGGTCGCGGGCTGCCGCGGAGCGGAGCGGGCCAAAGTGGCGGCGCGCTTTCTGCAGGATTTCTCCCATTATCACCGCGATCTGCGGCGGCTGGAAACTTTGAATGCCGCGCTCGACTCGGTCAACCTGGTGAGCACCGAGAAGCTGCGCGAGCTCTCCCGCATGAACGGCACGCTCTACGAATTCCTTCTGCCTGATGAACAACAGCAGCCCGAGCAAGATCGCGTATTGCGGCATGTGGTGCTCAAGGCTGACGTGCGCGACTCCACGCGGCTCACTCGCACATTGATGGACAAAGGGCTCAATCCGGCGTCCTACTTCAGCCTGAATTTTTACGATCCAGTAAACAAACTTCTCGGCAAGTACGGCGCGCAAAAAGTTTTTCTCGAAGGCGATGCCATCATCCTCGCAATCCTCGAGCGCGAAGGCGAGCCCGGACTGGCGGTGAGCCGCGCCTGCGTGCTGGCGCGGGAGATCATCGAGATCGTGCGCGGCTACAACGAACTGATGCAGCGCTCGGGCATGCCAGGCCTGGAGTTGGGCGTAGGCATCACACTACAGGAATCCGCGCCGCTCTATCTGATGGATGGCGAGCATCAGATCATGATCTCCGAAGCGCTGAACGAGAGCGACCGCCTTTCTTCCTGCAACAAGCGCGCCCGCAAGGTGATGGAGTCTCAGGCCGGACCCTTCCACGTCTATGTGTTCCAGGCGGCGGACACGGATCAGGCGTCGAATCCCGAAGACTCCATCCTCAGCTTCAACCTGGGCGGCATTCGCATGAATGAAGCGGCCTTCCGCAAGCTGGAGCAGGAGATTTCGCTCGTTCCCCTGGCAGTGAAGCTGCCGCCATCGATCGCTTCGTCGGATAAAGGCGAGTACAAGCTATCGAGCGCCACCGTGCCGGTGGATCGCGACATCTTTCGCAAGATCGTGGTGCGCGAAAGCCGCGTGCCGCGAATCAATGTCGAGGATTTCTCCGTCCAGGGCTGGACCGACCGCACCTACTACGAAGTCTGCACCGACCCCGCCATCTACGCCGCGCTGGAGAAGAAGAAGGGCGCTGCTCGCTAGTTGCTAGTCCCGAGTCTTGAGTCCCGAGTCCCGAGTCCCGAGCACCTATTTCCTAGTACCTAGTACCCAGTACCCAGACAAGCCGAACCACTGAGCCGCTCGCGGGATTCAGAGCAAAATAAAGTTCGTCGGAGGTTTCTGGCGCTGGCCTGACTTATCGCTTGCGAGCAGAAAGTGGGTACCCCTCCCCCACCCCCCTCAATCTTTAGAATCATGGGGTTAAGCATGTTTTGGCCCGCAAAATCTAGATGTCAAAGAACTTACGTACCAAAATCTAGACAACAAAGGACTTAGAGACGCGACGATGTGGGTTCACCCGACCGTCACGGCCTCGACCATGATCGCGCAAGCTTGATACGAAGCGAAAGGTCAGATGTCACAAGGGGGCTGTGGAAAATTTTGGGCCGGTGTTGCTTCATGACCGCATTCCCACCGTTTCGCAAAGAACGCGAAAGGATGGACCACCCGCCACGGGCCTTGAGTTGCAATGGATCCTACCGCGGAAGCTGCTCCTTAGCAGTGGGAACGAGCCATTTCCATAAGATCGGCAGGGCACTACCCCGAATACGTTCGTTCGAGTCGGGACCGTGAACTAGTGGGTTTTCATTCTCAATGTCGAAAACACCGAGCATTGAATATGCGGCTAGGCCCTTATTGTCAAGGCGATCATGCCAGAATCCGTTCCGATTCTCGTCGAGTTCAATCTGCCCTACCTTCTCCCACAATTGAGCAGCCCCCGGGGCAAGATTGAGGAGTCTGACCTCAAGGAATTTTGAGAGCCTCATCACCATCTGAGAGCCGTCGGTCTTTCGATCGAACGGAATCTCGGCCGAGAGACCGCGAATATTAACCGCCAGATAGAAGGAGCCGAGATCTGGGATAACGAAGAAGTCGCCATATTTGTCAGGTGCTCCCAAAACGCGCAGCGCGAGCGGCTCGATTGGCCCGTCAAGATCGTGATGCTGATAGTCGAGTGCATTGGGCTGCAAGTAATGATCTTCTCGTTTTTCCTCGCCGTACCAAGGTTTGTAGTAGTGATTTATATAGAATGCTTGGAAGATGCTGTCTGCACGTTCGGTCTTTTGCACCTCAAGGCAGAAGCACTTATACGCCTCAACTTCATACGGATACGGGTTAATAATCATGCGCTCAGTGGTCGCTATCATGAAGCACGTAGGTGTACCCTTGTACACTTTCGTGACAATATTCTGGCTGTTATGGCGACCTCGCTCTATCCATGCGATGGCATGGAGAATTTCCTTTGCGATACCAGTACGTGGGCGATCCTCTTGTGCTTCTCGATATCGCGAGTAGAAGGGATGAGTCAAAAGAAAGTGACACGTGCATGAATCCGGTCTCTCCACCGCCATCGCGAGGATATTCTCAAGCTTCTCAGCGAGCATGGGGTCCTCTTGTATGACACCCTTCAGGGAAGAGCCCACGAACACGACCTGTCGTTGCGGCAGCGCGGGATTCTGCATATAGCCAGCGACGTAGGTGAGAAACTCGTGCGAGGCTTGGCGCCTTTCGGCGTAGACCATGCGGACACCCAGCTTATGGGAGCGGTCCAAAAACTCCGTTGCCGAGTCAAGCCGTTCAAGCGACTTCTTGAGGTCCGCGCCAATTTCGTCGATCTTGATTCTGAGGCTCCGTTCAATGACGCTGGCGGAGGCGTACGAGGTAATGATCGCGATCAAGCCGGCCGGCATTAGAGCAACTCCGAGTCCGAGAGCCGCGGCAAACACAATGCTCCCACGGGGGAGGAACGCAGAGCCAGTGAGAAGAACGGCACCGACCGTCATTGCGATCCACGAGAGTGTAACCTCCAGCGCACGACTCTTGACATTCATTGCCGTCTCCTACGTGTTATGGATCGGCCTAGTTGAGTTTTGTTTAGGCCGATACGCCTAATGTCCCCACATGGTTTTATCACAAGGTGGATTCAGCTAGTTGTAGCTAACAGGGGGTAGCACTCGTTAACCCGGTTGTTGGTGCATCCGCGATTTTCGAAGCGTGGCCTAGATGTCATTCCATCTATCCCTTGCCCAAGATGCGATAGCCTTTTCTCGTTCCTCTATCTGTTCAAGTCCCCAGTCTTCTTTGACGGTAATTTCGCCGATCATCCGAAGTCGATGCCGCTCGTACAGACCCTTCTTTTCGTTGAATGGGCGCGCCTTGGCCTCGGAGTTCAGAACCGTCGGCAACAGAATGAGATTTCCTATGCGGCCCACATTGTTTTGGATAGGCTGTTCGGGTTGGCCCGGCACATGCATTTTCCCCTCCCACCCGGGTCCGGGCGTTTGGGGAAATACATGTTCGATCGAGTCGGAAGCTCGTTCCTTCCAAATTTCTGCCCGCTCATGCTCGTCGAACGTTGCGCCGGACCCCGACACTTGTGCCAGATGTTCCTCGTAGTTCCAGAGAAGATAACGGCACGCGTCGGGCGAGTCGTAGAAGTCTTTACCGACCAATCCGTCTTTTACTGCTGTTTCGATCAGAAATTCTCTGCCGAGATTGTGAAGTTCACCCATCACCTGGTTGTATGTCCGTAATTCGATGTCGTTCGTCATGATGCGGTATCCGATCCTGACGTAATCGCCAACCTTTGCTCGTGAGTCTCGGCCGAACAAGCCAAAGATTCGGAAGCTCACGCGTTCCCACTGCTCTAAGAGCTTTTTCCTCTCATCCTCGCTTACACCTGCTGCTGACATAATTGCGACAGCGAGCAGTCGGGCTTGGAGAATGTCGGTAACGGCACCAAGTTGGACATTGCCGTAAAGCTCTCCTAACTTTGATGCCACCCCTAGCAGGCGATCTGAGATTTGTGTCGGACTGTTGGGAACCTTGCACTCTTTTCGCAGGAGCTCCAGTGATTCGTCGGCCGGTCGCGGCTTTCCATGGCCTGGTCCGTAGAAGAGAGTTGCTGTGATTCTAAGAATCTCGTCTCCTGGAATATCCTGCTTCGCAATCTCGCCGTAAATGCGCGCCCAGATATTTTGAAGCGATTCGATCTCCGCTTGTGTCGCGGCTGGAGTAGCGGATAGCTCGTATGCCTTTCCCATCAGCACGCTCTTTGTTTTATCGAGCCAATCGACCGCAAGACCACGGCTGTTTAGAACTTCAAAAAGCGTGTAGACAACGCGGCCATCCTCGGTGTCGTAGACAACGAACCCGAGCCTGTGCAGTATGAGCCTCATCAAATCGATGGATTGTCTCGTCTGCTTCCAAACGGCAAGAAACTTTTGGCAGTCAGAAATTGCGTCGGCCAGGTTCTGGTCGGAATAATTTGTAATCTCTCTTGCGGCGGGGAGGGTGCCCTCCCTAATGAATCGATTAAAGATGTGCTGGTTGAGATTATTTGTTTGCAGCAAAATCAAATGGCCGTCTCGCTTGACAAGAATCCTTGCTAGTTCCAGTCTGTCTTCTGAACCGTCTGGAAGATCAAGCTCGATGCACTTGAGCATCAAGATCAATGTTGTGAGTCGCTGCTGGCCATCTACGACGTCATAGAGCCTGTACTGCGCGGTCCCAATCGAGTTGATTTCCGCGGTTTTGTGGCAGACGACCGTGGCCATGAAGTGATGCTGATCTTCTGCGGTCTGGACGAGTTTCTTTAGGTCTCCGAATAGGTCCTCCCTCTGCTTTCGCCTCCAACTATAAAACCGCTGATAATGAGGGATTCGGAACACTCTATCTGCGAATAACCCCTGGAGTGTGCTGTAGCGCGGGTCAATCATGATTCAACATCCTACAGTATGCGACCCCGCTCGGTGACGCCTTCGCACTGAGGCGAAGCCTAGGTCAAAATCCGGTTCGCAATTGGGGAAGCCTGAGACCTGAGAACCGCCCTTAGAAGTTAGAGTTCATCTTCCCCGGATGAAAGGGAATCCAGAACGTAGCTTCCACGTCCACCGCAGCGCCGTTCTTTGTTGCAGGCTGGAATTGCCACTTGGCGATGGCTTGGCTGGCGAACTGGTCGAGGCGGTCGTCGACGCTGCGCAGCACGCGCACGCTGCCTACCGTGCCGTCGGCGTGGATGACGCCGTAGAGGATGACGGTTCCGCCCACATTCTGCCGCATCAGTTCCAGCGGATACGCGGGATCGACTTTGCGCGTGGCTGTGGGCGCAGACAGATCTGAGGATGGATTGCTAGAAGATGGATCGCCCGAAGATGAGTCGCCAGAAGCTGCGGCGCGCGAAGCAAGCTCACCGGGACTTAAATCAGTCTTGAGCGCGGCGAAGCGGATGATCCAACTGCCTCCGGCTGAGTTCAGGTTGGGCATGTTGAGGCTGAGCGAATAAAACTTGCGGTTGCCGAAGACGGCGCGTTCCACGTCGGAGAGCTTGCCCGCACTCTCCGGTTGCAGAGTTCGCCCAGACACGCGCGGCGGGCGGGCGCTGGCAATCAGGTTCGGATTGACGGAGTATGCGCTCGAGGTCTTTGTCTTTGTCGTTGGCGCGGGGTCGCCCGCGACCGGCGAGGCAGCGTTCGCAGTCTTGCCGACGTACAGTCCCGAGGGCAAGTCGCCGTTGCCCTTCTTGCCAGCGCCACTTCCCGTTGCTTTACCGTTTCCAGCGCTTGCGCCGGGAGTTCCGGAAGCTCCACGATGGCCTTCCGGTGTTGCGGCGAAGTTGCCGCGGCGATTGCCCGCGGGCGGATCAGGCGGCGCGCCCACCGCGGGATGGAGGCTGAGCGCAATCATGCCTCCACCAGAGCGCGAACGGCCTGCTGCGCCCAGCGCGGGCGGAGGCGCGATCACCTGGGCCGATCGCCTGGTCAACGCAGTGGCAGTGGAACTTCTGCTCGGAAGCACGCGCTGTTCGTCCACGGAGAGCTGTGGAGCGGGCGCAATTACGGAACTGTGTCCGATGTTGAGATCGCCAAGCCGGCGCGTAGAGCCGGCCTCGACGGCAGGCGGCGGAGCGATCACGGAAGGCTGCGGCGCCTGCACGGTATTCTGCGATCTCGCCTGGATGTCAGGAGGAGGCGCGATGACCGAGCGTTCGATGCTCGGCGCGAGGCGCGTGATCTCCGAGGCGGGAACGGCGGGAGCTGGGCCGATGGGAAGTTCGGGCTTGCCTGACCACGCGACGGTGTTGGGCAAAGCCATGTCGTGCTGCAACTGAATATTGGGCGGCGTGACGTCTTTATGAGTAAACAAGGTCTGCGAGCGGTTGTCGGCCTCCGGAGGCACGGAAATGATGGGCTGGGCCGAATGTTCGGGATCGGCCTTGCGGGCTGGAGCGGGATTCGAGCGGCGAGTGTCGAGCGGCGGCAGGTATTCGGAGGGCGTGTAGTAAACGACGTCGGCATGAGTGAACGCGGGCCGAATAGCGGGCTGAGGCTGCAAGGCGAGGAAGCGCGCTCCTGCCCAGATCAAGGCGAGAGCCAGGATGTGATATGCGCCGGACTCCAGGAAGCGGCCCCAGGGCAGTCCGCGGTGGACAAAAACGTCAGGCCAGAAAGCAGCGGGAGCGGACTCAAGGTGCAACTGGACAGGGTCGGGCCGGCGAAAGAGGTCGCGAAGATTCTGCAGAAAGACGCGAGGCCAGGGTTCCGGCGCAATCAGGAGGAGCAACTCCGGGGCCGATGGTTCAGTCTCTGCTAGCTGGAAGGAACCCGGAGCTTCGCGCATCGTCCTATGTTAGATGGAAAACGGCGTTCGGGGAAGCCAGGAGGCCCTGAGGAAAAGAAATTGTTTTGTGGGAAGGTAGTACGATTGAAATGCGAGCAGGAGAGCTTTCATGAAGAAACTCCAACTAATCTTCGTTTGTGGGCTGACTCTTACCGCCATGGCGTTCGCTTCATCGGCGGGCGCGCAAGAATCGAAGACTGGGCCGCCGAAATCGGGTCCGCCGGCCGCGGCGCATGAGGCGAAAGGTGGCCGCGAGTACTCCGGCATGTACAGCTTTTTGAAGGATGGGGAGTTCGTTCAGATTACGGTGGAAGACGATGGCAGAGTGACGGGTTTCGTCTCACGCTACGGAGAAGGAGAAAGCGATAAGGGAGCGTTTCTCGATCAGTTCTTCCGCAGTGGCAAGCTGGACGGCAACAAGCTGAACTTTACCACGGAGACGGTGCACGCGGTGTGGTTCGAGTTCAAGGGAACGGTGGAACGCGGCGAGGGGAAAAATCCTGGGGACGAGGCATATTACGTGCTTAAGGGTACGCTGACCGACAACACGAGCGATGCGGCGAAGAAAGTTACGACGCATTCGCGGGAGGTGATGTTGAAGATGTTTCCGGATGAGGCGTCGCCGGCGCCCGCAGCGCGGAACTAGTAGCGAGTACCGAGAGAAAGCCTAGTCCCCCTCAGATTGTTTGTCCGGAAGCGGCCATGCCATTGGGTACCCGGACGGCACGGCTGGAAGAGGTTGCGAAAAAATTCGCGGCGGAGAGAATTGCAACCACAGGGGCTGAAGCCGCACTGGTTGTGAAGCCTTTACGCGGCGCTGAAGCGCCGCTCTTCCACGTTACTGGCCGGCGCGGGCGGGCGTGATGACGAGGCGGCCGGGCGCTTTCTTCTTGACGTCGGGTTTTTCCTGGGCGTAGACGAGGTCGAGTCCGCCGTCTTCAGTCGGAGAAGCTTCGGCCAGAGCGGCTGCCAGTGCTCGGAACGAGCGGCTTACTTCCTGCCCTTCCTGCAGAACTACTGGCGCGCCGTGATCGATGGCAGGCGAGATGGCGTGAAACGCGTTGGGAATTTTCCACAACACCTTGCAGCGTGTGGACTTTTCAATGTCTTCGTCGGTGAAGCCGGGAATCTTCTTGTACCGGTTCAGGACGATGCGCAGCCGGTTGCGGCCTGCGCCTTCTTCGAGGAAGGCATGGATGCGGCCGGCGCTCCACAGCGTGACGACATCGGTTTGAGCGATCATGAGCACGGCGTTCGAGAGGTCGGAGAGCAGGCGCGTGGTGGAATCGAGGCGGCTGGAGGCATCGACGACGACATAACGATAGTGATTCACCAGCAGGTCGAACAGGCGTGCCAATTCGGCCGGAGTAGGGACGGAGTGGTAAGGCTGCTGCGGGCCGGCGAGAAGATGCAAGTCATCTTTGGCAACGGTCATCAGGCCATCGAGCAGAGAAGCGTCGAGGCGGTGCAAGTTCTCAAGCGCGTCGGGCACTCCGAAGCTGGGGCGCAGGTTGAGGTGGAGTTGGGCGTGGCCGACGGGGGCAAAATCCACCAGAACCACGTTACCGTAGGCTTGCTGGAGAGCGACGGCGGTGTTGACCGCGGCGGTGGTGGCGCCTGCTCCTCCCTTGGCGCTGAGGAAGGTGAAGATGCGGGCTTTGCCTGCGCCTCCGCGAGTGCGGGTGCGGTTGGAACTGAAACGTGTCAGGGCTTCGAGCAGAGCCTCAGGGCCGGCGCTGTCATCCAGGTATTCCCCTGCTCCGGCGCGCATGCTGGCCACGATCGTGGTGGGCTGCTGCATGGTGCCGTTGGCAAAAATGGCGAGCTGCAGGGTGTTGGCCTGAAGGAGTTCGATGGCTTTGATGGCGGACTGGGGATTCCCGGCAGAGATGTCAATGACGACGACCTCGGCGCGCTGATCCTGAATCTGACGCAGGATGGAATCCGTGGGTCCGGAGGGAAACCCGACATTGCTGAACACGACGCGGCCCAGGCGTGTAGCCTCCAGGCGGCTCTGCAGCTCCAACAAATGTTCCCGGTCCTCGGACAGGAGGGCTACGGCGATCCCATGCATAGCGCGATTCTCGCTGATTTCTCTCGGTGTTTGCATGTTAGAAAGAGAAAGTATCCTTCGCCAAGTGACCTAGGTAACCGCCTGAAAGCGGGTGTGTACACAATTCGCGCGGAGACGGTAGAGAAACGATCTGCAAGATTGAAAAACTCAGCGTGAGATGCACAGCAGGAATACTCCCTTAGGAACCGCACTAGTGATAAGCATTCTAAGCCAAGTGGCGGAGATTGAAAAGGGCTCAGAAGTGCTAGATGAAGTAAAAGTACGCAGTCGCCAGGCCCGGACCGGGACTCTACGCGATTCACGCCGAAGTCTCTGAGCAAATCCTACAGTCCCGGCTTTCCTGCGCCGGAGAGTGCAGTCTAGTGGGCAGCCGCGCGCGGACTGCCGGGCGGGGGCGCGGCGGGACGGTCAGTCTGGCTGGGGCTGTGCAGGGCCGAAATGCGGCGATACTCAGCGGAACTATCCTCTGTTTCGGGAAGATAGTCATAGCCCTTCAAACAGACGGCCACGCCGATCTTGGTTTCCGCGGGCCGGGTTTCCGCAGACCTGGTCTCCGCAGACCTGGTTTCGGTAGACCTGGTCTCCGCCAATTTGGTCCCGGTCTCAGCCGAGGCTGCGGGCTTCCAGCTGTTGTCCCCGGGCTTGAAGATGCGCAGAATGCGGCCCCGGCAACGCACGCGCATGTTTTCGCCGAGGGTGATCTCGGAGGGCATCTTTAACGTGAGTTCGATTTCTGCGCCTTCGTTGAGCGCCATGTCAGTGAACAGGAAGGCTCCACGAGAACTAAGATCCTGAGTGAAGCCGAGTCCTTCGGCGGAGGTCGCAACGTCACGCAGGGAAACTGGGAGGTTAAAAGCGAAGCGCTGTCCGATGCGACGTTCAACACCAACCGGAGGAGTAGTCATGGCCGCGTCACTTCCTTAGGGAATCGCCGGGGGGAGAACAACTGCCACTGTAGCGCAGTCCGGCCGGTCTGGGAAGTCAAAAGTTTCGTGGGGAGTGGGAGGTTAGAACCGAGACTCGGTAACATAGGTTTGTAGTTACCTTAGTAGGAGAGCGCGAACCAAGGGTTGTGCGTCTGTGGAAAAAGTTGGTTGTGAGGACGTTTGCGGTCCGTGCGGCGGCGACCATTCACGTTATAGTGATCCAGAGTGGGTAGGGTCATCCAAAGAATAGATCGTGTCTGAATCGAGAAATCCCATCCAGGAAAACGCGGCGGTGAGCGGCGCGGAAGTGGCCTCTGGGCGCGGATCGCGCTGGCAAGTGGCGTGGCGGGCGCTGCGCCACCGCAACTTCCAGCTGTTCTTCAGCGGACAACTGATTTCCCTGATTGGCACGTGGATGCAGAGCGTGGCGCAGTCGTGGCTGGTCTACCGGCTGACCGGGTCGGCTCTGCTGCTGGGGTCGGTGGGATTCGCCAGCCAGATTCCTGTGTTTCTGTTTGCCCCGCTGGGCGGGATCACGGCTGATCGCGTCAACCGCCGCCACATTGTGATCGGCACGCAAGTGGCGGCGATGCTTCTGGCCTTCATTCTGGCGGCGCTGACGCTACTCCATAAAGTTCAAGTCTGGCATGTTTTTGTGCTGGCGGGGTTGCTGGGCGTGGTGAATGCGTTTGACATTCCTGGACGGCAATCGTTTTTGGTTGACATGGTGGGCAAGGAAGATCTGATGAACGCGATCGCGCTCAATTCCTCCATGTTCAACGGCGCGCGCGTGATTGGTCCGGCCATTGCCGGGATTCTGGTGGCAAAAATCGGCGAAGGCTGGTGCTTCTTTGCCAACGCGGTGAGCTACATCGCGGTGATTATTGGTTTGCTGATGATGCGGGTGCATAGCCCGGCGCGCGCGTCGGAGGCGTCACCGTTCGAGCACATGATGGAAGGGTTCCGCTTCGTCGAACGGACGGCGCCGATCCGGGCGCTGCTGCTGCTCTTGGGGCTGGTGAGTCTGGTGGGCATGCCCTACGTGGTGCTGATGCCGATTTTTGCCGACCAGATTCTGCATGGCGGAGCGCGAGGGTTGGGCATCCTGATGGGCGCTACGGGCGTGGGAGCGCTGATGGGCGCGCTGACCCTGGCGTTTCGCGAAGGCGTGAAGGGCCTGGGGCGCTGGGTGGCGTGGTGCAGCGCCGGCTTTGGAGCGAGTCTTGTGGTGTTTGCGATCTCACACACGTTCTGGGTCTCGGTGGTTCTGCTTCTGCCGGTGGGATACACGATCATGCTGCAGATGGCGTGTTCGAACACCCTAATTCAGGTGATGGTGCCGGACGCGCTGCGGGGCCGGGTTATGGCTGTCTATTCGATGATGTTCATGGGGATGGCTCCAATTGGAGCGCTGCTGGGCGGCGCGCTGGCGGAACGTTTCGGTGCTCAGACTACCGTAGCGATCGGCGGCCTGGCGTCCATCGCAGGCGCGTGCTGGTTCGGAGTGCAACTGCCGAAAATTCGCGTGGAAGCGCGGCGCTTGATCGTGGCTCAGGCAGCGGCGGGCGGCGAGCCGTCGGAGATGACGGCGCAGGCAGTGGAGGATTGATTCTTATTCGGCCCTGTACGCCGCCGGCGGCAGGCCGGTGATGCGGATTCCGGCGTGGCCTTTGTGGCGGATATTTAGGCCGATGAGCAGGGCGGTGATCTGCTCGAGGGTGCGGGCGTTCTCCAGTTTTCCACCGTCGATAGCTCTGACGCCGGGGATCTTCGCGGCGAGAGCGCGCGTGAGTTGAGCGGCGTTTGGATCGTCGCTGCAGACGATCACATCGCAGTCGAGATCCTCGTCTCCGTAGAGAAGATCGGCGGCCAGGTTATGGAACGCCGCCGCCACGCTCACTCCCTTGGGCACAAGTTCGGCGGCTTGCTGCGCGGATGAACCTTGCCAGACGCCGAGGGTTCGCGAGGCACGTCCACCGACTCCGGCGGCGAGTGCGACGGAGGCGTCGACAAGAATGCTACCGGAGCGAATCGCAGGCTTGAGTTGCTTGAGCAGCGTGGCCTGGCCCTCGAAGGGAACAGTGAGCACGAGAATATCCGCGGCGGCACAGGCGGCGGAATTTTCCATGCCGGAGACGCGGGTCTGGCTTCCAGCTTTCTGTTTGATCTTGTCGGCGGCCTCTTGCGCGCGTTGCGCATCCCGGGATCCGATGATGATGGTTTCCCCGGCGCGAGCCCAGCGCAGCGCGAGACCCATGCCTGCGGGTCCAGTTCCGCCCAGAACGGCGATGGGACGCGAGGCGTCGGTCATGCAAATTCCGGCTCCAGCGTTTCTTCTGTGGTGAAATCCTCCAGCGGCAGTTTGAGCTTGATGCGCGTGTAAGTTGTGTTGCGCTCGGCGGGGACGCGGCCCATTTCCAGAATCAGCGATTGAAAGTCTTCCGGGCTGGTGTATTGGCCGGCGGTGGCCCCGGCTTCGCGCGAAATATTTTCTTCCATCAGCGTGCCGCCGTAGTCGTTGGCGCCGGCATGCAGGCAGAGTTGCGAAAGACGGCGGTTCAACTTCACCCAGGAAACCTGAATGTTGTTGATGGAGCCGGCGAGCAGCAGGCGGGAGAGAGCGTGCACCTTCAGATGCTCGGCGAGCGTGGGGCCGCTACGAGCCAGGCCCTGGTGAAACAGCAGCGTGTTCTGGTGAACGAAGCCGAGCGGGACGAATTCGGTGAAGCCTGCGGTTTCGTCCTGGATCTCGCGCAGCAACAGCATCTGGCGGACCCAGTGCTCCGGCGTTTCAGTGTGTCCATACATCATGGTCGAAGTAGAGTGGATGCCGTTGCGGTGGGCGGTGCGAATGACTTCGATCCACTGCGCGGTGGAGAGCTTGTTGCGGGAGAGAATGGCGCGGACTTCGTCGTCGAGAATTTCGGCGGCGGTGCCGGGCAGCGTGCCTAGGCCGTTATCGCGGAGCATGGAGAGATAGTCGGCGAGCGGCATGCCGGTGAGCTCAACGCCGTAGACGATTTCCATGGGCGAGAACGCGTGGATGTGCATCGCGGGCACGGCGCTCTTTACCGCGCGCAGAATGTCGCGATAGTAGAACGGAGGCAGGCCATGCGGCAGTCCGCCCTGAATGCAGACTTCCGTGGCGCCGAGTTGCCAGGCTTCGACGGCCTTTTGCCCGACTTGATCCGGGTTGAGAAAATACGTGTCGGACTCGCGCGGGCCGCGGCTGAACGCGCAGAACTTGCATCCCACAAAACAAATGTTGGTGAAGTTGATGTTGCGATTCACTACGTAGGTGACGAGGTTGCCGGATAGTTCGGCGCGCAGCAGATTGGCGGCGGCGAGCAGGCCGAGCAGGTCGTCGCCTTCGCAGAGGGCCAGTGCGTAAGCCTCTTCTAGCGAAACGGCATTTCCATTTTGAGTTTCGAGAATTCTCTCGAGCGCAGAACGCACTTCCGGCGCGACTCGCGGTGCGATATCGAACCAGTCGAGGACGGGGAAACTTTCTAGTTCCGAAGTCGAAAGTTGGCGGGGCACGAGTTCCTCCAAACCTGTTGGTATTCCAAATTACTCCTAGAGGCTGCCGTTTGGCGAGAGGTTAGCGGAACAGGTCGTTGGCCGCCGGGCGAAGCAGGTCGCGAGCGCGGCCGCGGGCAGGCTCGTAGGGGAATCCGCGAATGATGCACGCTGGGGTCCGATTGAGCTTGCCGCAGACCAGTGCGGCGGCGCAGGCCAGTTCGTCGGCGATGGCTTCAAGACTGGCCTGCAAAGTGTAGCCGTGCGGATCGTGGCGGCCACGATCGTCGCGAAGAGCTTTCATGCCCGCGATGCCGATGCAGAAGTCCACTAATCCTTCGCGCCAGGGACGGCCGAATGTGTCGGTGATGAGAACGGGGATGGTGAGCTTGGTGCGTTGTTTGAGTTCGCGATGAAGTTTGCGCGCGGAACGATCTGGGTCCATGGGCAGCAGCAGGGCGTGGCGGCCGCCGTCGACGTTGGAGACGTCCACGCCGCTGTTGGCGCAGATGAAACCATGCCGCGTCTCGGTGATGAGGACGCCGTTCTTGCGTCGAATGACGGCACGGCTCTCGCGCAGGGCAAGCTCGATGACGCGGGCGTCGAGCTTGTACTTCTTTGCCCAGGCGCCAGAGCTGGCAGAGGGTTTGATGGTTGCGAGGTCGATAAGGCGGCCCTCCGATTTAGAAACGATCTTGTGTTTGACGACGAGAATGTCGCCGGGCTCGAATGCAAGAGCGCGTTGCCGCAGTGATTGCAGCAGTTTTTCAGAGAGTGAATCACCGGGTTTGATTTCATCGGAGAGAGAGATGGCGATGATACGCAAGGCGGCCGGGAGAGAGCGCGGGGTTTGTTTCTGTCGCCGCTTCGCGGCTGGCTTTCGAGCGCGACGAGGCCCATTCACAAGCCCTCCGTTCTCTTAGCAAGCAAGCTGCCAGCAGCTGCCCACTTGCGAATCAGGCTCTGGGTACGGGTTTTGCCGGGATGTGTAAGAAGCTGCTGTAAGTCTTCGGGATTGTCCACATCCACCGCGATGCTGGGGAGTTGCAGCACGATGCAGGGTTTGCCTGTGGCCCGAGCGGCGGCGAGGTGCGGCTTGAAGCTATCGTTCCCGAAGAGCAAGGGGAACAGATTCGCGGGGCGGCGGAAGGCGGCGTTGGTTCCGCGTCCGTCGGCGGCCGGGGCCAGGACTGAGCCTTCGTCCGGAGCCTGCTCGAGAATCTGCTCAAGCTCGCCGGCCTGAATCAGCGGAACATCCGCGGGGATGACAAGAGTGCTGTCGATGCCGCGCGCTACGCAGATGTCGGTTGCCATTTCGATGGCTCCGGTTTCCCCGGGGTTTGCCGGGTCGGGAATGATTTCGAAATCGTACTGCCGCGCGAGTTCGAACGCGAACGGGTCGCCAGTGACGAGCGCGCACGGTGGGCGGTGCCGCCACGCGGCAAGTGCGGACACAACGTCATGCAGCATGACCTGCGCCAATTCCGTGCGCGCGGGCTGATCAAGCACAGCGGCGAGTCGCTGCTTGGCCGTCGACAAATCCTTGACAGGGACGAGGATCACGGCTGGTCGGCGGCAGCGCGGGCTGTGGGTTGGGCAGAAGGCAATCCGCTTTTCGTGAAGGAGAGGACGGTTCGAGCGAGGGCGGCCCGGTCTTCGGCAGAGCGCATGACCGTTTGTGTACATTGCACCCGCAAACCGCCCTTGCGGAGAGCTTCCGCGGCGCGAGCATCGCGGGTGTCGCAAATGAGGAGATCTAGAAAATCCTCGTAAGCCTTGACCACGCCGGCGATCGAGCATGGCAGTCCCTGGGCGGTCATGAGAATGCCCGCGGGTCCGGCGACCGGCGCGTTTCCGATGATCGGACTCACGGCAGCAACTTTGCCGCGCGCGCTGCGCAGAGCCTCGCGGATTCCAGGCACGGAAAGAATCGGGCCGATGCTGGTGACGGGATTGCTGGGCGCGATTAGCACGGCGTCGGCTGAGACGATCGCTGCGATCACTCCCGGCGCAGGCTCGGCGTCGGAGGCTCCGGCGAATCGTACTGACTTCACGGGATCCTGATACCAGCGCTGCACAAAATACTCTTCGAAACTCAACTCCCCAGAAGGTGTATCGACACGCGTCTCGACGCGCGAATCGCTCATGGGCAGGATGTGAGCCTTCACGCCCAGCTTGTCGCAGATGGTCGAGGTGGCTTCGGAAAGCGTTTTGCCCTCCGCCAGAAGGCGTGAACGCAGCAGGTGCACGGCCAAGTCGCGATCGCCGGTGTGGAACCACGTGGGCTCGCCGAGTTGTCCCATGGCTTGCAGACAGAGAAAGGTGTCGCCCTTCACGCCCCAGCCCCGCTCGCGGCTGAGCAGACCAGAGAGGACGTAGGTGATGGAATCAATGTCCGGGGAAACGTAGAGTCCCCACCACAGCAGGTCGTCACCGGTGTTGACCACCAGCGTGATTTCTTCCGCCGGGATCACTTGCCGCAGACCTTCGACGAACTTGGCGCCGCCCGTGCCGCCGGTGAGCACACAAATCATGCAGCCCTCACTTTCCTGGAGAGGCCTTCACCGTCGCTGGCGGCTTGAAGCTTTTCCGCAAGCAATCCAGGTCTCGACAGGAGCGCAGGCAAGAACTCGGGATAGACCGGAAGGCGCTGACGCAGCTGGAACCCGCTGCTCTCGGTACGCAGGCGGAGTTGTTCCAGATGCGGCCAGGGCTTCTCGGGATTGATATAGTCAGGGGTCAACGGCGAAATTCCTCCCCAGTCGTTGAGGCCAGCGTCCAGCAACTCTTCATAATACGGCGCATTGAGGTTGGGAGGGGCCTGAATATTGACGTTGGGCATTAACAGGCGAGCTACCGCCACGGCACGGAGCATCTCGCCCCGGCCGGGCTCGGGCACGTGAGCCATGGGGATGGTGGGCTTGGCGCGGAAGTTCTGGACGATCACTTCCTGGATGTGGCCGTACCGCTTGTGCAGGTCGCGGATGGCAAGCAGCGTTTCGACGCGGTCTTCGGGAGTTTCGCCGATGCCGATCAGCAGGCCCGTTGTGAAGGGAACCTGCTGCTTTCCGGCTTCTTCAATGGTATGCAGACGCTTCGCCGGAAACTTGTCCGGGGCGTTATCGTGGGCTGCGCCAGGAGCGAGCAGGGCACTGGAGGTGGTCTCGAGCATGAGGCCCATGCTGGGCGAGACGGCCGCCAGACGGGCGATCCACTCGGCGCTGAGCAGGCCGGGATTGGGATGAGGCAGTAGTCTGGTCTCGCGCAGTACGAGTTCGCACATGGCTTCGAGATAGTGCAGCGTCGACTTGTATCCCAGATGCCGCAGACTGTCGCGCATCTCGGGAAAGATCAGTTCCGGCTTGTCGCCTAGGCTAAAGAGGGCTTCGGTGCATCCCAGTTTTTCGCCCACGCGGGCTACCGTGAGAACTTCCTCCGGAGTCATGGTGTGCGCGCCGGGTTCTCCAGGGTCGCGGCGGAAAATGCAGTAGCCGCAGTAGTCGCGGCAGAGATTGGTCAGCGGCAGGAAAACCTTCCGCGAGTAGGTGATGGCGCCGGGCTTGAAGTTTTCTTTTGCCGCGCGGGCGGCAGCGAGCAGCGTCGGTAGATCGTCGTCACTGCAGCGGATCAGGCGCAGGGCCAGGTCCCGCGAGATGGGCGAGCCGGGCTGAAGATCGGAAAGCTCTGGCACACACGATGGGCGGTGTTCTGAGGTGGACGTGATGATGGCGGGTGGAGTCACTGTGGCTGTCCGCGGGCGTGCGGATGTATCGAATCATACAACAGTGGTCAGTGGCCAGTGCCCAGTCAATACAAACCTGCCCGTCCGCTGACGCTGACCACCGGTTCTAGCGAGGTCAATGAGTGCTACGGGGATTTATCGCCAAATACCTTCACCAGATCACTTTGTCTCAAATTCAATCCTGAGTTGTATCGTTTTCGCAATCGGTACGCCGAGCAGTCTTGCTGGCTCGAACTGCCATTTCCTGACCGCGTCAAGAACGCTTTGCTCGATGTCGGGGTTTGGGGGATCTTGCAATGATGCCTCTGCGACGCTCCCATCTGGGTTGATCAAAAGTTTGACCATGACTGGCTGCGGCTTTGGTGAGTCATGCGGAGCCTGTGGATTGGGTACATAGATTGGCTTCGGAGACGTTGCGCCGCTCGCCATCCCTGCTTTGCCGATCGAAGCCTTGTCGGATGAACAGTTGTTGGCTTGCGATGCTGCGAGATGTTGTACTGGGCCGCGTTCTTTGCCTTTGAGCCAGTTAAGGAGTGCTCTTAACGGTTCTTGACGTTTTGCGAAATCAATGTCCGCGACTTCAAATACTTGCGGCACACGTGGCCGCGCGACAGCGACCGTGACGATTTCCACGCTTTCATGGGGCACGACGTCTCCCTGCATGTTAAACGCCAGCTTAGATGACAAGCTTAGACTGTCGCCAATCGCACCATTAATGGTAGAGAACTCCGGGTTATCCAGAATTGCCAGCAGACCATTGAGATCGCCTTGACTTAACTTCGCCTCGGAAACCTGGGGTTCTTCCCAGTCAAACCGAGCATGGCCACCCGAAGAGACCTGCTGACGTCGCTCCCTGTGGTACTGTCCGTTTGAGTAGACGATGACACATGTCTTTGTGAATCCTTCGACTTGATCACCCGCCAGATGCACACTTTGGAGGAGCCATAATTCAGGTTTCGGCAATGCTGTCTGCGCCACGAGCGTCACCGCAATGGACAAGCCGAAGAAGGCGGAGGCCACGGAAAGTCTATTGGCGTGGGGCATTGAGTCGCTCCAATCTTGACGTAAGCCAGCAAGCATTGCAACGTCATTTGTTGAGAGCAGAGATTTCACGCATTGACCCCGGCGGGCCACTGCCGTGCTAATGTATGCAGTCGCGGCCTCAAGACCGCAGGCGCGTTATGAGCCTCAGTCCGACTGAATTCCGAAAAGCGATGGGATCCTTTGCCACAGGAGTGACCATCATCACTCTTGATTTGGAGGGCGAAGTTCATGGCATGACCGCCAACGCCTTCGCTTCGGTGTCGCTCGATCCGCCGCTGCTGCTGGTGTGCGTCGACCATAGCGCGCGCACCCATGCCCATCTGCATGCCAAGAAGCGTTTCGGGGTCAACATTCTGGCGGAGCACCAGCGCGTGATTTCCGAATACTACGCGCGGCCGGTGCACACTCACGAGCACGCCGAGGAGGAAGCCGGGGCGCGCTTTGAACGCACGGCGCAGGGAACCCCGATACTGCACGGAGCGCTGGCCTATCTGGAATGCAGGCTGCAGTCGGCGCAGGAGGCCGGCGATCACACCATCTTTATTGCGGAAGTGGAGGATGTGGTGGTGCGCCTGGGCGACCCCCTGCTGTTTTTCCGTGGCAAGTACCGCAAGATTGGCGAGGAAGTGGCGGACTGAATGTAGAAAGGCCCGGCGCCTCATGAGGAGGTCGCCGGGCCGGAGGGACTCGCAGACGTTCCTGTCATAGTCGCCGGACGGGCCTGTTGAGGACAAGGTTAGATGTCACAATGCAGATGTGACGGATGTCACAGACAAAGCGGGCAAGATGTGAGTCAGCCTTCGCCACTTTTCTGGCCGCCGAACATCTAAAAGCAGTGGCCAGTGGTCAGTGGTCAGTGACCAGTAAAATCTGACCGGCTTTTTTGGTTTTACTGATCACTGGCCACTGATTTGGGGGCATACATTCATGGTGGAGAAAATGGCAAAGAGCGAGTCGGAGTGGAAGCAACAGCTTACGCCGGAGCAGTACCATGTGACCCGCGAGGCGGGGACGGAGCCGGCCTTCACCGGCAAGTACTGGAAGACCAAGGACGCGGGGACCTATCATTGCGTTTGCTGCGGGGAACCGTTGTTCGATTCCTCGACGAAATTCGATTCAGGAACCGGCTGGCCGAGTTTCTATAAGCCCGCGGACGGGAGCAAGGTCGAGGAGCACAAGGATTCCAGCTACGGGATGGTCCGCACCGAGGCCCGCTGCGCCAGCTGTGGGGCTCACCTGGGACACGTTTTTGAGGATGGTCCCGCGCCGACCGGGCTGCGCTATTGCATGAATTCCGCGGCGCTGGATTTGAAGCCGAAGGAGAAGAAGTAAGCGCAACCGAGGGAAGATCCTCAAAAAGCCAACAAAAAACAAGGGGCACGCCGTTGCGTGCCCCGCAGTTCATTCCTGCAAAGTTCTCTAACAGCGATTTATGCGGTGGCGGTTGCGGCCAGGGCCTTCGTCGGTTCTGCCGCACCGGACTTGTGCGCCTCAGTCGGTTTCGGCTGAGACTGGTTCTGCTGCTTGTGCTCGCCGCTCTTCACCTGGATGCCGCCCTTGAGCACAGCGCCGTCTTCCACGCTGATGCGCACGGTGGAAACGTCTCCCGTGACCGAGCCTTCGCTGCGGATATCCACGCGGTCGCTGCAATCAATGTTTCCACTCACCTTGCCCATGACCACAACTTCGCGGGCAGTGATGTTGGCCTGCACGCTGCCGTTGCGGCCGATGGTGACACGGTTGTCCGGCAGGCTGATCTTGCCCTCGATGCGGCCATCGATGTAAAGCGCTTCCGCACCGCTGATTTCGCCCTTGATAACGAGCGTACGGCCGATGGTGGCCTGCTCGATGGGCGCGCTGACGGTTTTGACTGGATTATAGGAGTTAGGGCTCGAAGCTGGAGAGGTGGACCTCACACCGTTCACGCCATACGAATTCTCTGAGGACTGGAGCATTTGACCTTCCTTGGTTTCCGCGAGGCGCGTGCTGCGTGCTCCGAGCCTGGCGTTACTCTGGGATTCTCGCCGACGGACGGTTCGTGTCCCTTCGGCCATGCTCACTATCGCACAGAGGTAAGTAATCCTCCGAGATTACGAAAGAGAGTGTACGGTTGCGGAAGTAACCTGGCTAGTCGGCTTCCTGTAGAGACTCGCTCAACTCTTCCCACTCTTTGAGTAAGGCGGTGTGCGCAGTCTTGGCCCGCTCGAGTTCTTGCGACTGCCGCTGGGTCTCATCCGCGCTGGTGAAATCCTGCAATGCGGTTTCACACTTCGCGATTACATCCTCGGCACGGTTGATTGCCCCTTCCAGTTCATGCACGCGATCCTCTATCTTCTTGCGCTTGATGGGATTCATGCGCTTCGCTTTGGCCGTGGGTTGGTTGTCCACTGCGGCCTGGTTGCCGTTGGAAGGTGTTGGTGCAGCAGGCTCGGGGATATTCAACTGTTGCCGGATGGACTCGTTCTGCTTCGCACTCCCACCCTGTTTGCGCCAGAGATAGTCCTCGTAGTTTCCGGGATAGACCTCGACCTTCCCATCGCCAATCTCGAAAACCCGCGTGGCCAGCTTGTCGATGAAGTAACGATCGTGCGACACAAAGACGACGGTGCCGGTGTATTCCATGAGCGCATTCAGCAGGACGTCTTTGGCGCGCAGGTCGAGGTGGTTGGTGGGTTCATCGAGCAGCAGGAAGTTTGCCGGATGCAGCAGCAGGCGCAGCAGGGCATAGCGTCCGCGCTCACCGCCGGAAAGGACTCCGATCTTCTTGAACACGTCGTCTTCGGAAAACAGAAAACAGCCCAGCAGGCTGCGCAGTTCGGTCTGGGTTGATCCAGGGGAAGCGTTGCCAAGGTCGTCGATCATGCGCGCGTCCTGATCGAGTTCTTTGTATTGATCCTGCGCGAAGTAGTCGGCTTGAACGTTATGGCCGAGGCGAAATTCGCCGCGCGTCGTCTTTTCCGTCCCCGCCAGCAGTTTAATCAGCGTTGACTTGCCCGCTCCGTTTATGCCCACGAGCGCAATGCGGTCGCCGCGTTCGATCAAGAAGCTGACGTCGCGGAAGACTTCTTTCTCGTGGGCGTTAGTTCCCGCCGTCGCCGGATAAGTCTTGGCCACGCCCTCGAACTCGGCTACGATCCGGCCGCTTGGCTTGGGCTGCGGGAAGGAAAAGTGGATCGTCTTTTCTTCCGGCGGGATTTCGATCCGCTCAATCTTCTCCAGTTCTTTAATGCGGCTCTGTACCTGCTTGGCTTTGGTGGCCTGGTAGCGGAAGCGGTTGATGAAGACTTCTAGTTGTTCGATGCGGTCGCGCTGGTTTTTGTACGCGGCCTGCAACTGCTCGTTGCGCTGCGTCTTCTGCACCAGAAACTTGTCGTAGTTGCCGGTGTAGAACCAGAACCGCTTGTTCCAGATTTCCGCGATCTTGTTGACCGTCACATCGAGAAAATAGCGGTCGTGGGAGATGAGCACCAGGGCGTGCGGATAATCGTGCAGATATTCTTCCAGCCAGTTGCGCGCTTCCAGGTCGAGGTGGTTGGTGGGCTCGTCCAGCAACAGCAGGTTGGGCTTCTGCAGCAGCAGCTTGGCCAGCGCCAGCCGCATCTGCCAGCCTCCAGAAAATTCGTCGGTCTGCCGCTCCCAATCCTCTTTGCGAAAGCCAAGGCCCTGCAGCACGCGTCCTACTTCGGCTTCAATCGAGTAGCCATCGCGGGTGCGGAACTCGTGCTCCAGGCTGTGATAGCGGTCGGCGACGTCGGCATACTCCGCGCTGGCATGGTCGAGTTCGGAGATTTTATGCGTGAGCGTTTCCAGCTCCCGCTCCATGGCGTGCAGTTCGCTGAACACTGACATGCATTCCGCAAAAACCGTGCGGCCTGAAAGCGAGAGCCCATCCTGGGGCAGATAACCAGCAGTGGTTCCTTTGGCGACGATCAGCGAGCCGTAGTCGAAGCTGTCCAGGCCCGCGAGAACCTTCATCAGCGTGGATTTGCCCGTGCCGTTCGCGCCCACCAGGCCGACGCGGTCGCGCGGCGTGATCAGCCAGTCGGTGTTTTCAAAAAGGAGTTTGTGGCCGAAACGTTTTCCGGCGCCGGAAAGCTGAATCATGGGCTGGATTCATCGTCTCATAAAAACAGTGGTCAGTGGCCAGTTGCCAGTGGCCAGTTTGGGCGAGTACCGAATATCGAATGGCAGGAACCGAGTTTCAAAGGGCGGGGAGGAACGACGAGTCAGGAGTGTGCGGCGGCGCGGGCGTTGCGGCTTTCTGGATATTTGCCCCACAGCTGGCTGTGGAAGTGAATGCGTTCAAGAGCGCGATCAATCACCGCTTCCAGTTCGTGCGCGTACTTCACTTCGCGGCCTTTGGCCAGGCGTGGCCGGGCTTCTTCCGGGCTGAACCATGTCGGATTGCGTTGCGGCTCATCGGCGCGCCGCAGCTGATGAACTTCCATCAGAAAGGCCTTCACCACAAACTCCTGCACGCCGCCCGGCTGCCAGAACACACCCTTGGAGTGGATGTAGAGATGAAAATGCCGCGGCTCGATCGTGCCCAGCGCTCCGGCTTCTTCTGCGGCTTCCTGCTCGGCGGACTGGCTGTGCGAGAGGCGGGCTTCGGGTGATCCCTTGGGGAAAGTCCACTTGTTCCCGCCGTTGGTGTTCACCAGCAGGAATTCCACCGCGTCACCCCGCTTGCGGTAGCACACCGCGGCCACCTGTAGCGGCAGCGATTTCGCAATGCGCGGCGAACCCATGGGCATCTCCTCCCATAATCCTAGATGCACCATATTGCAGCAGTGTTAATCTGCAGCAAAAATTGTGCAGTAAGGTTGTTACTGTAGTTACCCAAAAGGGGATACAACCTTTACAGCCCGCGCCCATACACCGGAATTGCCGCACCAGTCACGTCTTTGCCGGCGTCGCCTGTAAGCCACACGATCAAGCTTGCGATTGAGGCTGGCTGCACCCACTGGGAGACGTTTGCGCTAGGCATGTCTTTGCGGTTGGCTGGCGTGTCGATGGTTCCAGGCAAGATCACGTTCGCGGTAATACCGGCGTCTTTGTTTTCCAGCGCGACCGTCTTGATCAGCGACACCAGCGCCGCCTTCGACGCGCTGTAGGCGCCAATTGTGGGCGCGGGTTCTTCGGCCTGCCGGCTGCCGATCGCGATGATGCGCCCTCCTGCGGCCTTGCGCATTTCGGGGATGACCGCACGCAGGATATGAAAAGCGCTGTTCAGGTTCGCGTCGAACATGCGCTGCCAGGTGGCGTCGTCCATTGCAGCGACGGTCTGACCGCCGGTGAAAGCGCCGACTAGATGGGCCAGCACGTCAATCTGTCCACAGCGGGCTATCACGGTGGCGACGGCTTTCTTCGCAGTGTCGAGGCTGTTGAGCGCGGCGGG
>Ga0210404_10000058_pt1 | contig 90874 bp, 89 predicted proteins | sample IncBWH28MmetaG_FD_155455 | JGI IMG/M metagenome (GOLD analysis project Ga0210404, IMG submission 155455) | Forest soil microbial communities from Barre Woods Harvard Forest LTER site, Petersham, Massachusetts, United States - Inc-BW-H-28-M | ecosystem: Environmental > Terrestrial > Soil >... | reverse complement strand
CTAACGGTGGAGCTGAGGGGCCGCGCGACGGGGCCTGATTGGAGCCACGGGCGCACAATCTCTTCCCGCGCCCGTGGCGACACTACGGAACATCACGGACCCCTCCAGCGATTGTTAGAGGGCACATCGCATCAATTGCAACTGTGCGCGCGCAGCACGGCGTGCGCAAGATAACGCGACCTAGTCAATCCCACAGCGCGCCCAAGGCGGCAAACAGAGAGGGCGTGGGCGTGACGCCACTACGGGCCTCACTGATCGGGAGCATGGGCGCGCGTTACTGAGTTGAACGTGGTCGCCGTGCGAGCACGCCAAGTGTTGAACGAAGGGTTCTTCACACTCCTCAATCCCGGTCATCTCTTGCGAGTGCCCTCTAACGGTGAAGTTGAGGGGCCGCGCAGAAGCGCCCTATCAGAGCCGCGGGTGCACACTGTCTTCCCGCACCCGCGGCGACACTACTGCGCTTCACGGACCCCTCCAACGATTGTTAGGTGTCGCCGGTAACCTCATGGAGTCGACTCTGGCGCACTCTGGAAATCTGCTATCAGAGCTAGAGCTTCCTCAGCACGCTCCTGCGGCACCATGATGGAACGAGCGTTGAGCGATCCCACCTGCATCGGGCCGGGGAATAGTGAGCCGAGACCGGCGCCGCGGACGAAGAACGGGACTCCTCGTGCTTCGAGCATGGCACAGACGGCCAAAAGCTCCACGTCGGAGTCAGGCGTCAGCACACTAATGAGGCTCACCGGCGGCACCTAACGGTGAAGTTGAGGGGCCGCACAGAAGCGCCGGCCAAGCGACGCGGGCGCACAATCTCTTCCAGCGCCCGCGGCGCCAACCAGACCACGCCTCACGGACCCCTCCAACGATTGTTAGGCGTCGGACGCATCTGAGTTGCTGATGCGATAAGCGAAGGCGACAACCCGATCGGCTCTGCGCAAGAGAAACCATCCTAGTAGGAAGAAAATTAGCGCCGCAAGAGCGTACTGCCACCAAGGGCGGACACCGGCCCGGTAGTCTGGCGCGACGATGACAACGAGCGTGCTCACAAGGTAGAAGAACGCGACCAGCCAACCCAGCAGGCCCACGACACGAACTGCTACGCCGAATGCTTGTGGTGGCTTCATAGTCACTCCGACGCCTAACGGTGGAGCTGAGGGGCCGCGCGACGGGGCCTGATTGGAGCCACGGGCGCACAATCTCTTCCCGCGCCCGTGGCGACACTACGGAACATCACGGACCCCTCCAGCGATTGTTAGAGGGCACATCGCATCAATTGCAACTGTGCGCGCGCAGCACGGCGTGCGCAAGATAACGCGACCTAGTCAATCCCACAGCGCGCCCAAGGCGGCAAACAGAGAGGGCGTGGGCGTGACGCCACTACGGGCCTCACTGATCGGGAGCATGGGCGCGCGTTACTGAGTTGAACGTGGTCGCCGTGCGAGCACGCCAAGTGTTGAACGAAGGGTTCTTCACACTCCTCAATCCCGGTCATCTCTTGCGAGTGCCCTCTAACTCAATCTATACGACCTAAACGTCGCGGAGCCGCGGGATATTTGTGTCGCGATTTCAACGGGCCAGTTGGGTCGCATAAAGGCACCAGCTCGACTTATCCCGAGCGCCCGTTCCATTCCTTCGCCGCCTCGACTTGCGTATCGGCCTGTGGGCCGTTGCAGCCGCACTTGAGGCACTCGACGTGGTACGACTTGTCCGGATCGTCCTCGGCGCTCCAGCGCTCGACGACGAGCTGGTCGGCGCCGCTGCCGCAGAACGGGCACGGTCTCGGCTTACCCGCGTCATCGATCGCATTGCCATCCATATCGGTGAACTGATCGGCGTCCACTGGGCTCATGGCGGTGCCCTCGGTTCTCGCGTTGCGAGGCGTTCGACTCGGCGCAACGAGTTAGCGGCTCATCCCGGTCGGTGACGAGGGGGCGGGCGGCGGTGCTGGTCGGGGCGGCGGCGCTGCAGGTGATGCAGGGGGCTTACGGACGATGCTGGTCGCCATGGCGACCACGGAGGCGAGATCGGACAGCTCGCCCGGCACCACGAGGGTCGTGCTCTCCTTGGCGAGCTTGCCGAACTGGCGCACATACTCCTCGCCGATGCGCAGCTGCATCGCCTCGATGCCGCCCTGACCGGAGAGCGCCGCGCCGACCCGGCGTAGCCCTTCGGCGGTGGCGGTAGCGACTGCCAGAATGGCCTGCGCCTGCCCGTCGGCCTCGTTGATCTGCTGCTGCTTGTTGGCCTCGGAGGCCTTGATGACGCGCTGCTTGTCACCCTCGGCCTGGTTGATCTTCGCATCGCGCTCGCCTTCGGAGGTCAGCACCACCGCGCGCTTCTCGCGCTCGGCGCGCATCTGCTTCTCCATCGCCGACAGCACATCCTTGGGCGGGGTGATGTTCTTGATCTCATAGCGCATCACCTTGACGCCCCAGGCCACAGAGGCCTTGTCGAGCTCCGCGACCACGTTGGCGTTGATGACGCCGCGGGCTTCAAAGGTTCGATCGAGCTCGATCTTGCCGATTTCGCTGCGCAGCGTGGTTTGTGCGAGCTGCCCGATGGCAAAGCCGTAGTTGGTGATGCCGTAAGAGGCGAGGTGCGGATCGAGCACCTGCATGTAGAGCACGGCGTCCACCGCGACCTGGACGTTGTCCTTGGTGATACAGATCTGCTCAGGGACATCGAGCGCCTGCTCCTTGAGGCTGTGCTTGTACGCGACGCGCTCGACGAACGGAATCAGGATGTGAAATCCGGCCTGCAAGGTGCGGCTGTACTTGCCGAGGTTCTCGATCACGTAGGCGCTCTGCTGCGGCACCACGGTCGCGGTGCGGAACACCAGGATCACGGCGATCAGGGCGAGCGCGATGAAGACGTATGAGGTGTACATGGCTGCGGCTGCTCTCTTCTACTGATCGGGTCTTACGAGAAGCGTCAGGTTCTTCACGCCGACGATGCGCGCACGGCTCCCTGCGGGGAGCGGGATGTGGCCGTCGTTGCGCACGGTCCAGAAGGTGCCGTTGAATTCCGCCTGGCAGCTCTCGCCGGGCGCAAGCGCGGCCGGCAGCGTGATGAGGCCACCCTGCGGCCCGGTCTTGACCGCGGGCATGGCGCCGTGGAAGCGGCGGTAGATGCGGCTGCGGAACGTGACCATCGAAGCCACGGCGAGCGCTGCGAACAGCGCCCACTGCAGCCACTCGGCGAGCGGCAGCACCAGGCTAGCGAGCCCCACCACGATGGCCGCTATGCCGACGAACACCAGGTAGAACTGCGCGTTGACGAGCATAAGCTCGGCGCCGAGCAGTATCGCGCCGGTGATCACCCAGCCCCACCAGGTCATGCCAACACCCCCGTGAGCCTTGCGTCCGCGCCCTCGGGCGGCGGACGCGCAAATTATACGTCCGGGGGGTCTGAAATGCGGCAAACGCGCGGCTTTTGCGGCTCGCAGCCGGGGCCGGTATCTGGTTCCATCCGCTCACGGTATGTCGCTCACCGAGCCTGCCGGCGCCGAGGCGCCCCTCGAGACCGTGCTGGCGCTGGCACGCGAGCGGATCCGCACGCGCCATCTGTCGCTGCGCACCGAGCAGGTGTACCTGCGCTGGATGCGGCGCTACGGCGCCTTTCACGGCGGCCGGCCGCTGCGCGAGCTCGGTCCGCCTGAGGTCGAGGCGTTCCTCACGCATCTCGCGGTGAGCGAGCACGTCGGCCCCGCGACGCAGAATCAGGCGCTGCAGGCGCTGCTGTTCCTGTACCGCCAGGTGCTCGGCATCGAGCTGCCGTGGCTCGGCAACGTGACGCGCGCCGAGCAGACGAAGCCCCTGCCGGTGGTGCTGAGCCGCGCCGAGGTACGCTCGCTGCTCGCGCACCTCGATGGCACCTCGTGGCTGATCGCGAGCCTCCTGTACGGCAGCGGGTTGCGTCTCATGGAGGGAATGCGGCTGCGCGTCAAGGACCTGGCGCTCGAGCGCGGCGAGCTCATCGTGCGCGAGGGCAAGGGCGGCAAGGATCGGGTCACGATGCTGCCCGCGGCGCTCGTGACGCCGCTGCGTGCGCATCTCGCGCGCCTGCGCGCTTGGTTCGAGGAAGAGCGCCGGCGCAACCAGCCGGGCGTCTCGCTCCCCTACGCGCTGGCGCGCAAGTACCCGCAGGCGGCCACGCAGTGGGGCTGGCAGTATCTGTTCCCGGCGCCGACGGTGTGCCGCGACCCCTATCTCGGCGTGCCGGTCCGCAACCACCTGTACGAGAAGCGCGTGCAGCGCGCGGTCCAGCAGGCAGTGCGCCGCGCGGGGCTGACGCAGCCGGCGAGCTGTCACACGCTGCGCCACTCCTTCGCCACGCACCTGCTCGAGGACGGCTACGACATCCGCACCGTGCAGGAGCTGCTCGGGCACTCGGATCTCAAGACCACGATGATCTACACGCACGTCATGGCGAAGGGCGCGCGCGGCGTGCGCAGTCCGCTCGACGCTCAGAAGTGATACATGAGTGCGCCGTTCGCCTCGCTCAGGTGGCCGTGCGCGATCAGCTCGTCGACCAGATCCTGCAGCTCGCTCTCCGGGACGCGCTTGGCGAAGTGCGAATGCAGCACCGCGACCAGGCCCTTGCGCTTGCGTGGCCGGCGCAGCTTCTGCGTGCCGGCGAGCAGTGCCAGCGCATCCTCCGAGCGAGGCCGTCCGCCGGCGCGCTGCGCCGGCTCCTGCACCGCGCTCCTGTCGCGTGCCGCGCTCTCCGCCGGCGCGCTCTCGCGCGCACCACTGCGGCGCCCCCGGCCGCGGCGCCGCCCGCCGCGCGCGCCGGCCGCCTCCGGTGTCGCGGCAGAGGCGCTCGAGCCGCGCGACAGTGCCTCGACCATGGTGTTGACGCGGCGCACCGCAAAGCCGCGGCGCATGAGGTGGCGCACCAGGGGATCGAAGCCCTTGTCCTTGGAGAGAATGACGCACGGCGTGTCGGGTGAGCGCGCCAGATACTCCCCGAGATAGAACGCGATGTGGAAGTCGAGCGCGTTCTTGCCCTGGCCTTCAATGTCGATGGGCATGAAGCGCTCGCCGAGCTTGAGCGCGGCCTTCAGGAAGTCGGTCGGCACGCTGCGCTGCGAGGCGCCGAAGAAGAAGGGTACCCGCACCCCGTCAGGGATCGCGGCGAGGTCGATCTTGCCGATGTTCTCGTAGTCGACGAGCAATACGCTTTCAGACATGTTCGTTCCGTGTGGCTTTTGCACCTGCAAAGGCATTCTGACGCCATGCCTCGTAGACGACCAGCGCCACCGCGTTGGCGAGGTTGAGGCTGCGGTTATTGAGGCGCATCGGGATGGCGAGCTGCCGCTCGCGCGGCACCCGCTCGAGCACCGCCCCCGGCAGCCCCCGGGTCTCGGGGCCGAAGAGCAGCGCATCGCCGGCGGCGAAGGCGGCCTCGCAGTAGGGACGTGCGCCGTCGGTCTCGATGCTGAAGAGGCGCGTGCGACCTAAAGCCTCGAGACAGGCGGCGAGCCCCGGGTGCACGCGCACCTCGGCGAGCTCGTCATAGTCGAGCCCGGCGCGGCGCACGGCTTTGCGGGTGAGCTCGAAGCCGAGCGGTCGCACCAGGTGCAGCGTCGAGCCGGTGTTGGCGCACAGCCGGATCACGTTGCCCGTGTTAGGCGGAATCTCGGGCTGGTAGAGGACGACGTGGAACACGGCTCGCTCATGGGGGTTTCATCGGGCTATGCGATAATGGCGGCATGCCGAGCGTGACACCAGACGCCGCCCCCGGCCGGGGGGCTGCCCCGCCGGGTGACCCGGCGCTGCGCTTCAGCTTCTGCGGACTTAACTTCGCCTCGCCGATCGTGCTCCTCTCGGGGTGCGTCGGCTTCGGCGAGGAGTACACGCGCGTCGAGGGCTTCTCCAATCACGACGCCGGCGCCATCGTCTTAAAGGGCACCACCGCAGAGGCGCGCCTTGGGAACGCGCCGCACCGCGTCTACGAGACCCCGGCCGGCATGCTGAATGCGATCGGACTGCAGAATCCCGGCGTCGAGCAGGTGGTGCGCACGGTGCTGCCGCAGCTCGACTTCAGCGAGACCCGCTTCATCGCCAACGTCTGCGGCTCGACGCTGGAGGAATACGTCGAGGTGACGCGACGCTTCGATGCCTCGCCGATCGATGCCATCGAGATCAACATCTCCTGCCCCAACATCAAGGAGGGCGGCGTCGCCTTCGGTAACTACCCGGACATGTCCGCGCAGGTGGTCGCCGCCTGCCGCCGGGTGACGAAGAAGCCCCTCATCACGAAGCTCTCACCCAACCAGACCGACATCCGCGAGAACGCGCGGCGCTGCATCGAGGCGGGGTCGGATGGGCTCGCGGTGATCAACACGGTCATGGGGATGGCGATCGATGTGGCGACGCGCCGCCCGGTGATCGGCAACGTGCAGGGTGGGCTCTCGGGTCCTGCGATCAAGCCGATCGCGCTCCTCAAGGTGCACCAGGTCTACGAGGCGGCAGCCCCGCACCGCATCCCGATCATCGGCCAGGGCGGCATCGTGAACGCGACCGATGCGCTCGAGTTCCTCATCGCCGGGGCGAGCGCGGTCGGGGTCGGCACGGCGCTCTTCTACGATCCGCTCATCTGCAAGCGCATCAATGAGGGCATCGCCGCCCAGCTGCGCGAGCAGGGGCTGCGCAACGTCACCGAGCTCGTCGGGACGCTGCGGACCGGGCGCGAGGTCGAGGACTGCGCGGTATCCGGCTGACGCGCCGCCCGCGCGCGCATCCATTTTTCTGATTTCCGGTCGTCGAGGCTTATCAGGAGGCGGGATCCCATGAACACCACATTCACGCGGCGCGGGCTCGCCCGATCGGTGCTCATGCTGGCGCTCGCAGCAGCGCTCGCCGCCGCTCTCGGGGGCTGCGTGGTCGCACCGCCGCAGGGCCAGTACGAGGCACCGCCCGCCGCGGCGCCGCCCGCGGCAGCGCAGGAGACAGAGGAGCAGGCACCGGAGCCGCCGCCGGCTCTCCCGGATTACGAGCAGCCGCCGTGTCCGGCGGAGGGCTACATCTGGACCCCGGGGGTATGGCGCTGGGGTCCGGAGGGCTATTTCTGGGTGCCGGGCACCTGGGTCGCACCACCGCAGCCGGGAGTGCTGTGGACGCCCGGCTACTGGGGACTGGTCGGCGCGGTGTACGTGTTCCATCCGGGTCACTGGGGTCCGCACGTCGGCTTCTACGGCGGCATCAATTACGGCGCCGGCTACACCGGCGATGGCTATCACGGCGGGCGCTGGGTGAACAACCGCTTCCAGTACAACACCTCGGTCACCAACGTGAACGTGGTAAACGTGCACAACACCTACAACGAGACGGTGGTCACCAACGTCACGGTCAACAACACGCGCGTGAGCTATGTCGGGGGCCTCGGCACGCGCCCGCAGCCAAATCCCGCCGAGACGACGGCGGCACACGAGCCTCGCTACGCACCGACGCCGGCGCAGCAGCAGCACCACGTCGAGGCGCGTGGCGAGCCGATGCTGAACGCGGCACGCAACGAGGGACACCCGCCGGTCGCGGCGACGCCGCACCCCGGCGCCTTCCACGAGCCGGGCGCGACCGCGGCGAAGCCGGGCGGACCTGCGTATCACCCGCAGCACCCCGTGCAGAAGCAAGAGAAGCCGCATGAGGGTGAGCGACGGGAGTGAGCTTAAGGAGTGAGACTTGAGCAGCGGCGGTAAACTTAAACTGGCGGGCGCGCCGCGCACCATGGCGCTCGGGCTTGCCGCGCTCGCGATCGCCACGGGTGTGGTCGGCGCCGCCGCCGATCCGCCGGCGGCCGACAGCGGCGGCGTAGCGATCGTGCAGCTGCGCCTGCCCCCCGGCGAGCTGGCGCTGGGGAGCGCCGGCGCGCCCCTCACCATGGTCGAGTTCACCGACTACCAGTGCCCCTACTGCCGGCGTTTTGAGGCAGAGGTGTGGCCGAAGCTCAAGCGCCATTACATCGATACCGGGAAGCTCCGCTTCATCGTCCGCGACCTGCCGCTCGAGTTTCACGCCGCCGCGGGTCCTGCGGCCGAGGCGGCGCACTGTGCCGCCGAGCAAGGCAAGTTCTGGAGCATGCACGAGGCGCTCCTCGGTGGCGGTGAGGATCTGGCCGGCGGCGGCATCGACCGGCGCGCAACCGCGGTGGGACTCGACCCGGGTCCGTTCCACGCATGCCTCAAGGCACAGCGCTACGCGCAGACCATCGAGGCGCACGCGCGCGAGGCCGATGCCGCCGGCATCCGCGGCACGCCCGGCTTCGTGGTCGGGCGCGTGGTGCACGGCGAGCTGCAGGGGGTACGCGTGGAGGGTGCGTTGCCCTATGAGCAGTTCGACGCGCTGCTGCGCGGGCTGCTCGCCGCCACGAGCGGCTGACCGCTACAGCAGGCGCTGCTGGCCGCTGGCGTCTGCCGCCGGCGCGAGGGGCGGGTGCAGCCGCACCGGCGTCGGCGCGGTGGCAAGGAATGACACCTCGAGCGTGCGGAAGCGCTCGAGGATCCGCAGATTGATGGTCTGCTGCGCGTCCGCGTAGGCCTTGTATTCGGGCCGGGTCACGAAGAACACCACCTCGAACTGCAACGCCCGGTCCGTGCAGCGCAGCAGGTGACAGCGATCGAAGCGGGTATCGGGGGTCGCCTCGATGATCTCGCGCACCGCGCGCGGTATCGCGGCAAGTGTCGCCACCGCCGTCTCGTAGTGCACGTCGAGGACGAACAGCGCGCGCCGCTCGATGAGGCGACCGAAGTTGCGCAGCCGCGCCTTCAGCAGGTCGCCGTTGGAGATGATGATCTGCTCGCCGGAGATGCTGCGCAGCCGCGTGCTCTTGACGCCGATGTGCTCGACCGTCCCCTGGCAGTCATCGATCGTCAGGGCGTCGCCGAGGCCGAAAGGCTTATCGAGCGCGATCGACAGTGAGGCGAGGAGGTCGGCGAGCACGGTCTGCACGGCGAGCGCGAGCGCGATGCCGCCGATACCAAGACCTGCGAGCAGCGGCCGGATCTCGACTCCCATGTTGTCGAGCGCCAGCAGGATCGCCACGCCCCACACCAGCAGGCCCGCCGCGAACATGATCACCTGCATCGAGCTCTTCAGCAGCGTGTCGGGACCGGTGGAGCGCTGGCGGCGCACATCGATGGCGAAGCGCACCGCCGCCATCGCCCACAGCGCCACCTGCATCCAGAAGAGCAGTACCAGGCCGAGGTTAAGCCAGTGCTCGAGCCGCGCGGGGAAGGTGAGGTCGCGCGAGGCGAGCCAGACGGCGACGCCCCACAGGAACAGGCGATTCGTGCGCCGCGCGAGGAGCGCGGTGAGCTCGATCGCAAAATGCACCTTCACCGTGCCGCGCTCGATGAGGCGGCGCTGCTCGGCGGCGATCGCCCGCTTCAGGAGCGGCAGGACGGTAAAGGTGACCGCGAGGATGGCGAGCGCGATCGCCCAGTCGGCGAGCGAGTTGCCGAGGAACTCGATCTGTACCAGGCCGTGCCAGAGCGACATCGGTGAAGCCCCCTTAAGCGGCGCGCCCTAAGGCGCGCTACGCCTTACGCTCCCCGTCCGCTTCGCTCTCCGCCTCATTCTCCTCGAGCTCGCCGCCGTCTGCGGCGACGCCGTTCATGCCGAGCTCCTTGAGCTTGCGGGTGAGTGTGTTGCGACCCCAGCCCAGGAGCCTTGCCGCCTCCTGGCGATGCCCGGCGGTGCGCTTGAGAGCCGCGCGGATCAGCACACGCTCGAACTGCGGCACGGCCACATCGAGCAGCGGTTGTGCGGCGCTCAAGGAGGCGCGCTCGGCCCAGCTCGCGAGCGCCGCGGCCCAGTCGGCGTCCTTCGGTCCCTGGGAGGCCGAGCTCACGAGCTCCGCCGGCAGATCCTCGAGGCGCACTTCGCGCCCCGGTGCGAGCACCGAGAGTCGCCGGCACAGATTGACGAGCTCGCGGACGTTCCCCGGCCAGTCGTAGGCGCCGAGCATCGCGCGCGCCTCGGCGGCGAGCGACTTCGGCTCGACGCCGAGCTCGTGCGCCGCCGTCTCGAGGTAATGCGCCAGCAGGTCCGGAATGTCGCCGGCGCGCGAGCGCAGCGGCGGCAGCTCGATGCGGATCACGTTCAGGCGGTGATACAGGTCCTCGCGGAACAGACCGCGCGCCACGCGCTCGCCCAGGTTCTGGTGGGTCGCCGCGATGACGCGCACTTCGACACGCACCGCGCTCTGGCCGCCGACCCGGTAGAACTCGCCCTCCGCCAGCACCCGCAGCAGGCGCGTCTGCAGCGGCAGCGACATGTCGCCGATCTCATCGAGAAACAGCGTGCCGCCGTCGGCCTGCTCGAAGCGGCCGCGGCGCTGGGCATCCGCACCGGTGAAGGCGCCGCGCTCGTGCCCGAAGAGCTCGGACTCGAGAAGGTCGGCGGGGATCGCAGACGTGTTGAGCGCGACGAAGGGCTTGCCGGTGCGCGGACTGTGGTCGTGCAGCGCGCGCGCCACGAGCTCCTTGCCGGTGCCGGATTCCCCGGTCACCAGCACCGTCATGCTGGAGCGCGCCAGGCGGCCGATGGCGCGGAACACCTGCTGCATCGCCGGCGCCCGTCCTAAGAGCTCGGGGATGCGCGGCGTCCCGCCCGCCTCGGCCCCCTGCTGCATGCCGGCATTCGCGGCGCGGCGCGCGAGCGCCACCGCCTGGTCGATGTCGAAGGGCTTGGGCAGGTACTCGAACGCCCCGCCCTCGTACGCCGACACCGCGCTGCCTAAGTCCGAGTGCGCGGTCATGACGATCACCGGCAGCGCGGGGCGCGCATCGCGGATGCGCTTGAGGAGCTCCAGCCCCGAGGCGCCCGGCATGCGGATGTCGGTGATCAGCACGTCGGGGGACTCGCGCCGCAGGGCTTCCAGCGCCGGCTCCGCCGCGTCGAACACCCGCGCGCTCATGCCGCCGTGCTTCAGCGCCCGCTCGAGCACCCAGCGGATGGAGGCATCATCGTCGACCAGCCAGACGCGCAGTGACTCGGCGTTCATGGTTCCTCTTGCAGCGGTATGAGCAGCGTGAACACGGTGCGCCGCGGCTCGCTCTCGAACTCGATGATGCCGCCGTTGCGGGTGACGAGCTCCTGCGCGACCGCAAGACCTAAGCCCGTGCCGTTCGCGCGCCCCGTGACGAGCGGATAGAAGATCGAGGCGCGCAGCTGCTCGGGCACGCCGGGGCCTGAGTCCTCGACCTGCACGGCGGCCACCAGGCGGTGGCGCACCGAGCCGATGCTGACGTTACTGCGCACGCGGGTGCGCAGCAGCACGTGGCCGGCATCGCCGTGGGACTCGAGCGCCTGCAGGGCGTTGCGGCCGACGTTGAGCAGCGCCTGGATGAGCTGATGGCGATCGAGCATCGCATTCGGCAGGCTCGGATCGTAGTCGCGCTCGACCAGCACGCCGCCGCGGGCCTCGGCGCGCAGCAGGTGATAGACGTGCTCGCAGATCTCGTGCACGTTCATCAGTGTCTTGGTCGGCGGGCGGCTCGGACCTGCGATCGACTCGACCAGCGCCGCGAGGCGATCGGCCTCGCCGATGATCACCTGCGTGTACTCGCGCAACGAGGCCGCCGGCAGCTCGCGCTCGAGCAGCTGAGCCGCGCCGCGCAGGCCCCCGAGCGGATTCTTTATCTCGTGGGCGAGCTGGCGGATCATCAGGCGGCTGCCGTCGAGCCGCGCCAGCAGGTCGTTGTCGCGCGAGATGCGCTGGCGCTGCGTGGTGTCGGCGAGCTCGATCAGCAGATGTTGTCCGGTGAGCCCGGCGAGCGGTGTCACGGTCACATCGAGCGTGCGCGACTCGCGCGGCGCGCCGGCGGGTTTGAGCGTCAGCTCGCGATCGGCGATGCCCTCGCCGCTCTCGAGCGCGCGGCGCAGCAGCGCCGTCAGCGCACCGGCGTCCTGCAGAAAATCACCGAACGGACGCCCGCGGCTCATGTTGAGACTGAAGGCGAGCAGGTCCTGCGCCGCGACGTTGGCGTAGGTGGGGCACAGCTGCGCATCGAGCATCACGATGCCGGTCGAGAGCGCGTCCAGCAGCTCCGCCGGATCGAAGTGCGACAGCACCGAGGGGCTGAGGTACTCAGCCGCCATGAGGCGCAGGGATTTCAGGCACCGGCGCCGCAGGGCACGCCGCGCAAAACGCGCAGCTCAGCGCGGCTTGGGCGGTGGCCCGTTGCCGGGGTTGGCGTTGGCGCCGGGACTGAAGAGATTCGGCTGCTGCACGTAGAAGGTGACCGTCGGGGTCTGGCAGACCGTCTGGCCGGTCGGGTCTTTCACCTGCGCCGTCACGGTGTGCGAGCCGCGCTCGAGCGGCGAGACGCTCCAGCCCATGCCGGTGGCGTTGCCGCCGTTCAGTGCCTGGCCGTCCATGGAGATGAACACCTGGTCGCCGCGGTGTACCTGCGGGTCGGTCTGTACGCGGATGTACACCGACTGCGCATTCGGCAGCGTCTGCTGATCGTTGGGTTGCGAGACCGCACAGCCGCGATATCCCTGCTCGGTCGCGGCCTGGCTCTGTGCCTCCCGCGGCGCCGACGCACGCTCCGCATTGGCAGCCGCGGAGTAGGTCTGTACGCCCTCGATCTGCAGCTTCTGCGCGTTCGGGTGCGGCTGGTCGCTGTAGTGGACCACGCCGTTCTCGTCGACCCACTTGTAGACAGTGGTGGCGAGCGCCACCGAGCAGGCGAGCGACATTAAGGTAAATGCAATGCGGCGCATCGAACCTGAGCATAGCCCGCACCGGCGGCGGAGACAAAAGACCGCGGCACATTTTGCGCGCCGCTGTGCGCGGCTGCGTCCCGGAAGCTGCCGATTGCCGCGCACGGTGCGCCCGAAGCGCCGCCCGCGAACCCGACGCCTCGCCCCGGGGTGGGCCGGAGTCAGCGGGCGCGGGTCGCGGCGGCGTGCGGGTCATCGCATGGTCAGCAGCTGTAGTACAGCTCGAGCTCGACCGGGTGCGTGGACATGCGAAAGCGCGTGATCTCCTGGAGCTTGAGTCCCATGTAGGCGTTGATCACGTCGTTGGTGAATACGCCGCCGCGGGTCAAGAACTCGCGATCCCGGTCGAGATGCTCGAGTGCCATGTCGAGCGAGTGGCAGACGGTGGGTATGTCCTTGGCCTCCTCGGGCTCGAGATCGTAGAGATCCTTGTCGGCGGGCTCGCCCGGATGGATCTTGTTCTGAATGCCATCGAGCCCCGCCAGCATCATGGCCGCGAACGCGAAGTAGGGATTGGCGCTCGAGTCGGGGAAGCGCACCTCGATGCGCCGCGCCTTCGGCGACGACACCCACGGGATGCGGATCGAGGCCGAGCGATTGCGCGCCGAGTAGGCCAGCATCACCGGCGCCTCGAAGCCCGGCACCAGGCGCTTGTAGCTGTTGGTGCCGGAGTTGGTGAATGCGTTGAGCGCCTTGGCGTGCTTGATGATGCCGCCGATGTAGTAGAGCGCGAGCTCCGAGAGGCCGCCGTACTTGTCCCCGGCGAACAGCGCGCGCCCTTCCTTCTGCAGCGACTGGTGCACGTGCATGCCGCTACCGTTGTCGCCGACCAGAGGCTTGGGCATGAAGGTCGCGGTCTTGCCGTAGCCGTGCGCGACGTTGTGCACGCAGTACTTGAGGATCTGCACCTGGTCGGCCTTCTGCACCAGCGTGCCGGCGCCCACGCCGATCTCCGACTGGCCGCCGGTCGCCACCTCGTGGTGATGCACCTCGACCTTCAGTCCCATCTCTTCCAGCGCCAGGCACATCGCCGAGCGGATGTCCTGGAACGCATCCACCGGCGGCACCGGGAAGTAGCCGCCCTTGATGCCGGGGCGGTGACCCTTGTTGCCGTCCTGGTACTCGCGCTCGGAATTCCACGCGCCCTGCACCGAGTCGATCGCGTAGAACGAGCCGTGCATCTCGTTGCCGTAGCGCACGCTGTCGAAGATGAAGAACTCGTTCTCGGGGCCGAACAGCGCGTAGTCGGCGATGCCGGTCGACTTGAGGTAAGCCTCGGCGCGCTTGGCGAGCGAGCGCGGATCGCGCTCGTAGCCCTGCATGGTGGTGGGCTCGATGACGTCGCAGCGGATGTCGACGGTCGTCTCTTCGAAGAACGGGTCGAGGACCGCGGTGTTGGGTTCGGGCATGAGGATCATGTCCGACTCGTTGATGCCCTTCCAGCCGGCGATGCTCGAGCCGTCGAACATCTTGCCGTCGCGGAAGAAATCCTCATCGACCAGGCGCGCCGGGATCGTCACGTGCTGCTCCTTGCCGCGCGTGTCGGTGAAGCGCAGATCCGCGAACTTCACCTGCTTCTCTTTGATGAGCTTCAGAACATCACTCGGTGTCATATCGCCTCCGAAGAAAGGGGGTCGCGAGGCGGCCGACCGCCTCCATGGGTTCCGAGGCCATTGCAGGGCCTGTGCCACGCCGATCGGTCCGGCAAATCAAGCAGTTATCAGCCAAATTGCAGGAGCTTTGCATCATTTTGGTGCGCGCCGCAGGCATTATTGCACCCCGTAGGTGCGCATAACAGAGGTGTCTTAGGGTTTCTTCGATTGCGCGTGCCAGGTGCCCTGTTTTGGTGCGGCATCCGGGCAGCGGGTGAGTGCCGCTGGAGCCGAGGGCCCAGCCGATGCGGCGCGCGTCTTATACTCGCGCGCTCTTTTACGTCTCGGATCCAACGATGAAAATCGGCCGCGCACCGCGCACCTTCCAGGGGCTGATCTTTGCGTTGCAGGAGTACTGGTCCGCGCACGGCTGCGTGATCCTGCAGCCTTACGACATGGAAGTCGGTGCGGGCACGTTCCACACCGCGACGTTTCTGCGCGCGGTGGGACCTGAGCCCTGGAGCGCGGCCTACGTGCAGCCCTCGCGCCGTCCCACCGACGGCCGCTACGGCGAGAATCCTTTCCGCCTGCAGCACTACTACCAGTATCAGGTGGTCATCAAGCCCTCGCCGCTCGAGATCCTCGATCTGTACCTGGGGAGTCTCGCCGCGCTCGGTCTCGACCCGCTGGTGCACGACGTGCGCTTCGTCGAGGACAACTGGGAGTCGCCGACGCTTGGCGCCTGGGGCCTCGGCTGGGAGGTATGGCTGAACGGCATGGAGATCACGCAGTTCACCTACTTTCAGCAGGTCGGCGGCCTCGACTGCCGCCCGGTCACGGGCGAGATCACCTACGGTCTCGAGCGGCTCGCGATGTACCTGCAGGGTGTCGAGAGCATCTACGACATCGTGCTCACCGAGACCAAGGCCGGCCGGCTCACCTACGGTGACGTGTTTCATCAGAACGAGGCCGAGCAATCGAGCTACAACTTCGAGCACGCGGACGTGGCGGTGCTGCTCCGGCACTTCGAGGACCACGAGCGCGAGTGCCAGCGGTTGCTGGCGGCCAAGCTGGCACTGCCCGCCTACGAGCAGGCGCTCAAGGCCTCGCACACATTCAACCTGCTCGATGCGCGCCGTGCCATCTCGGTGACCGAGCGCCAGCGCTACATCCTGCGGGTACGAGTGCTCGCGAGCGGCGTGGCGAAGGCGTATCTCGAGAGCCGCGAGGCGCTCGGCTTCCCGCTCCTGAAGGGCGCGACGGCCGCTAAGGCCCCCGCCGCTAAGGGAGCCGCGGCATGAAGCGGCGCGAGCAGATGAGGAAGCGCACGCAGGCGGCCCGTGGCGGCGTGGGCAAGACAGCGCGCGCGGGCGGCGCGCGGGATTTCCTCTTCGAGATCGGCACGGAGGAGCTGCCGCCGAAGGCGCTCCTCGGCCTCGAGCACTCGCTCGTCGCGCTGCTTACGGCCGGGCTCGACAAGGCGGGACTCGCCCATGGCGAGGTGGTGGGCTTTGCGAGCCCGCGCCGACTCGCAGTGTGGGTGAAGAGCCTGGCAGCCGCGCAGCCGGCGCAGCAGCTGCGCCGCAAGGGCCCGCCGCTCTCGGCGGCCTTCGACGCCGCGGGTCAGCCGACCCGCGCGGCGCAGGCGTTCGCGGCCAGCTGCGGCACGACGCCGGAGCAGCTCGAGCGCATCGAGGAAGGCAAGGGGACGTTCCTCTACTTCACCGCTACGCGCCCCGGGGCGCAGACGCTCGAGCTGCTGCCCGGGCTCGTGCAGGCGGCGCTGGACGCGCTGCCGATCCCGCGGCGCATGCACTGGGGCGCGGGCAGCGCACTTTTCGTACGTCCCGTGCACTGGGTCGTCATGCTCTATGGCGCGCAGCTGGTGCCGGCGATGCTCCTCGAGACCAAGAGCGGCCGCGACACGCACGGCCACCGTTTCCACGCGCCGCGCCCGCTCAGAATCGCGGCACCCGATCGCTACGAGCGCACCCTGAGTGAGCGCGGTTACGTGATCGCCTCGTTCGCGAAACGCCGCGAGCGCATCCGCACCGAGGTGACGAGCCTCGCCAAACGCCTCCACGGCCACGCGGTGATCGGCGAGTCGCTGCTCGATGAGGTCACCGCGCTCACCGAGTGGCCGGTGGCGCTCGCCGGGCACTTCGAGGAGCGCTTCCTCGCGCTGCCGCGCGAGGTGCTGACCGCGACGCTCGAGGACCACCAGCGCTACTTCCCCCTCGAGGACGGCCGCGGCCGGCTGTTGCCGGCCTTCATCGCCGTGAGCAACATCGAGAGCCGGGATCCCGCCAAGGTGCGCGCCGGCAATGAGCGCGTGGTACGCCCACGTCTCGCGGACGCCGCCTTCTTCTGGGAGCAGGATCGCCGCGAGACGCTCGCCGCGCGCGTCCCGGCCCTCGATGCCGTCACCTTCGAGGCGCGGCTCGGCTCCCTCGGCGACAAGACCCGGCGGGTGCGCGCGCTCGCGCAATCGATCGCCGGGGCGACCGGCGCGCAGGCCGCTGACACCGACCGCGCCGCCGAGCTCTGCAAGTGCGACCTCCTCACCGCGATGGTCGGCGAGTTCCCGGAGCTGCAGGGGGTGATGGGCACCTATTACGCGAGCGCCGACGGCGAGCCGGGCGAGGTCGCCGCCGCGATCCGCGAGCACTACCAGCCGCGCTCCGCGGGCGATGCGCTGCCGGCGACGCCGACGGGCCTCGCGCTCGCCATCGCCGACAAGCTCGACACGCTCGCCGGGATCTTCGCGATCGGCGAGAAGCCGACCGGCGCCAAGGACCCGTTCGCGCTGCGCCGTGCGGCGCTCGGCGTGCAGCGCATCCTCATCGAGAAGCATCTCGATCTCGACCTGCATCGCGCCCTGACGCAGGCGGTCACCGCAGTCTACGGCGACATCGAGCGGCTGCGTTCGAGCTCGCCCCCGGTCGCTGCTGGCAAAGGCGGCCGCGGCGGCTCGACCCCGCGGGCTCTGGCTGCCCCCGCACAGGTGGTCGGTGAGGTCTACGACTTCCTCATGGAGCGGCTGCGCGCCTATTACCTCGACGGCGCGGGTGCCGCCGCCGGCCCGGGCTTAAGTGCCGTGACGAGCGAGATGTTCGATGCGGTGCTCGCGGCGCGGCCCGCCTCGCCGCTCGATTTCGATGCGCGCCTGAAGGCGCTGCGCGCGTTTCTTGCGCTGCCCGAGGCGGGGAGCCTGACCGCCGCCAACAAGCGCATCAGCAACATCCTGCGCAAGACGACCGAGACGCCCCCCGAGGCGGTCGACGTCGCGCGGCTGCGCGAGAGCGCCGAGGTGCGGCTGTTCGACTCGATGCGCTCGCTCCGCGATGCGGTCGCCGAAGCCACGGCGCGGCGCGAGTACACCGGCGCGCTGGGCAGGCTCGCGCAGCTGCGCCCGGCGGTCGATGCGTTCTTCGATCAGGTGATGGTCATGGACGAGGATCCGGCGCTGCGCGCCAATCGCCTGAGTCTGCTTGCGCAGCTGCAGGGGCTGTTCTCGGGGGTCGCGGATCTGTCGCGGCTGCCAGGTTGAGCTCCGCCGCGCAGCGCGCACCGCACCGCGGCCGCTATCGGGTGCGTCCGCTGCAGCTCGCGGGCTCGCTGTTCTTCACCGCGTTTCTCTTCCTCTGGACCTTCCTCTATGCCATCGGCTTCGTGCTGGCGTGCGCGGTGCTGCCCTTCCCGCGCCGCTTCGTGCTGGCGCGCCTCTGGGCGGGGACACTGCTGTGGGTATTGAAGTGGAGCTGCGGTCTCGACTATCGCCTCGAGGGTGAGCCACTTCCCGACGGCTGCCACATCGCCTTCTGGAAGCACTCCTCGTCGTGGGAAACGCTGGCGATGATGGTGATCTTTCCGCGCCAGGTGTGGGTGCTGAAGCGCGAGCTCACCTGGATCCCGGTGGTCGGCATCGGCGTGCGGCAGATGCACGCGATCGCGATCGATCGCAAGTCGGGCGGCAGCGCGGTCGCACAGGTGGTCGAGCAGGGCAAGGAGCGGCTCGCGGAAGGCGACTGGATCATGATCTTTCCCGAGGGCACGCGCATGCCGGCCGGCGAGACGCGCCGCTATGGCGTGAGTGGCACGCTGCTCGCGATCGAAGGCGGACGACTCATCGTGCCGGTGGCGCACAACGCAGGTCACTACTGGCCGCGGCGCGGACTCATGAAGCGGCCCGGTACGGTGCGCGTCGTAATCGGACCGGCGATGAATCCGGCGGGTCGCGATGCGCGCGAGTTCAACGAGGAAGTTCAGGCCTGGGTGGAGGCGACCGTGAAGAGTCTCGGGCCCTGAGGCCCTGCCGCGCAAAGCCCGGATGTAGCGCTATTGATCCATTAGAGGATCAATAGTCAACTCAAATATCAAGATTGGTGACGGAAAGTGCATTTTTCTCGATGAACTCGCGCCGCGGCTCCACCTGGTCTCCCATGAGCGTCGTGAAGATATCGTCGGCGGCGACGGCGTCCTCGATCTTCACCTGCATGAGCCGGCGCGTCTCGGGGTTGATGGTCGTCTCCCAGAGCTGCTCGGGATTCATCTCGCCGAGCCCCTTGTAGCGCTGAATGCTCTGGCCCTTCTTCGCCTGCTCGAGCAGCCACTTCATTGCTTCCTTGAACGAGCCGATCTCCTGGCGATCGTTGCCGCGCGTCACGTGTGCGCCCTCCTCGATCAGCCCGGCGAGCGTGCGCGCCAGATCAGCGATGCGCTGGTATTCGGCCGACTCGAAGAACTCACGCGGCAGGTGCTTGTGGCTCGCGGTGCCGTGCTCGGTCTTGTGCACGATGACGCGTGCGGCCTGGCCGGGGCCGGCGCTGCGCACCTCGACCCGATAGGTGCGCGTACCGTCGGCGAGCGCGTTCAAGCGCTCGTTGAGCTCGTGCACCCAGCCGCGCAACCACTCGGCGCGGTCGAAGTCCGCCGGGGTCACCTCCGGCATGTAGATCAGCTGCTCCAGCAGCCGGTCGTCGTAGCGGCGTGACCAGCGGCGAATGATGGCCTGCACCTCCATGTACTTGCGCGCCAGTAGCTCGAGCGCCGTCCCTGAGAGCGGCGGCGCGCCGGCATTGACGTGCAAACTGGCGTCCTCGAGCGCGGTGTTGAGCAGCAGGCGATTGAGCTCGCCCTCGTCCTTGACGTAGGTCTCCTGCTTGCCGCGCTTGATCTTGTAGAGCGGCGGTTGCGCGATGTAGATGTGGCCGCGCTCGATGAGCTCCGGCATCTGGCGGTAGAAGAACGTGAGGAGCAACGTCCTGATGTGGCTGCCATCGACATCGGCGTCCGTCATGAGGCAGATGCGGTGGTAGCGGAGCTTGTTGATGTCGAAATCATCGCGGCCGATTCCCGTGCCGAGCGCCGTGATGAGCGTGCCGACCTCGGCGGAGGACAGCATTTTGTCGAAGCGCGCGCGCTCGACGTTCAGGATCTTGCCCTTGAGCGGCAGGATCGCCTGGGTGCGCCGGTCGCGGCCCTGCTTGGCGGAGCCGCCGGCGGAATCGCCCTCGACGATGAAGATCTCAGACAGCGCCGGATCCTTCTCCTGACAGTCGGCGAGCTTGCCCGGCAGTCCGGCGATATCGAGCGCCCCCTTGCGCCGTGTCATCTCGCGCGCCTTGCGTGCCGCCTCGCGCGCGCGCGCCGCCTCGACCATCTTGGCGACGATGAGGCGCGCCTCCTGCGGATGCTCGAGCAGAAATTCCTGCAGCTTGGTGCCGACCGCGTTCTCGACGATGCCCTTCACCTCGGAGGACACGAGCTTGTCCTTGGTCTGCGACGAGAACTTCGGATCCGGCAGCTTCACCGACAGAATCGCGGTCAGGCCCTCGCGCGCGTCATCGCCAGTCATCGGGATTTTGTCCTTTTTCCCCGATAATTCCTTCTCCACGTAGTCATTCAGCGTGCGCGTCAGCGCCGAGCGAAAGCCCGCCAGATGCGTGCCGCCGTCCTTCTGCGGGATGTTGTTGGTATAGCAGAACATCGACTCCTGATAGGAGTCGTTCCACTGCAGCGCCACTTCCACCGAGGTCGCACCGTCCTGCGTGCGAAACCAGAACACCGACTCGTGAATCGGCGTGCGCGTGCGGTTGAGATATTTGACGAACGCCTGCAATCCGCCGGCGTGCGCGAACACATCCGACTTGCCCTCGCGCTCGTCGATGAGCTCGATGCGCACGCCGGAATTGAGGAACGACAGCTCGCGCAGCCGTTTGGCGAGGATCTCGTAGTTGAACTGGATGTTGGTGAAGATCTGCGCGCTCGGGCGAAAACGGATCACCGTGCCGCGCTCGTGCGTATCGCCGACTTCAGCGAGCGGCGCTGCCGGCTCGCCGAGGTGATATTCCTGGCGATGCAGCTTGCCGTCGCGCGCGATGGTGAGCTGCAGATAGTCGGACAGCGCGTTCACGACCGATACACCGACGCCGTGCAGGCCGCCCGAGACCTTGTAGGAGCTGTCGTCGAATTTCCCGCCCGAGTGCAGCACCGTCATGATGACTTCGGCCGCCGAGCGGCCTTCCTCGGTATGGATATCCACAGGGATGCCGCGTCCGTTGTCGGACACGGTGACGGATTCATCCGCGTGAATGGTGACGACTATGCGATCGCAGTGGCCGGCCAGGGACTCGTCGATGGAGTTATCGACGACCTCGAAAACCATGTGGTGCAACCCGGTCCCGTCATCGGTGTCTCCGATGTACATTCCGGGGCGTTTCCGCACCGCGTCAAGACCCTTTAAGACTTTGATTTTACTGGAATCGTAGACGTCGTCTGAGGCCATGAAGCGACTCGGTTTTGTGACGCGACATTATACCGGCTCGACCCTCCCCTGATCCATGTGAAACGCCCTTTCCGGAGAGCCGAAAAGACGCGATTCGGAGTGCAATGAGGTCACAACGAGCTGACATCGAAGCACCGACACCTGCGCGATGAAACGCTCGAGATGCTCGCCGTCGAGCTCGGCCGCCGGATCATCCAGAAGCAGCGTCGGCGTCGTGCTGGTGGTTGCCTGTAGAAAGCGCAGCTGCGCGAGTGTCATGGCCACCGCAACCAGTTTCTGCTGTCCCCGCGACAGCACCTCTCGGGCCGGCCGCCCGTGAAGGCGCACCGCCACATCCGCCCGATGCGGTCCGACGTGCGTGAGGTGATGTGCCTCATCGCGCACCCGCGCGGCGGCCAGGGCATCGAGGAGCGTGTGGTCGTGTGCCCAGCCGCGGTGGTAGTGGAGCTCCACCGGAAGTCCGCACAAGGTGCGCACCGCATCCTGCCAATAGGGATCCAGAGCCTCGAGCAGCCGGCGGCGGGACTCTGCGATCGATTCGCCGAGACGCGCGAGCTCGGGGTTCCAGATTGGAGCCTGGGAGGGGTCGGCCTTCAGCGCGGCATTGCGCTGCTTGAGCGCGCGGGTGTATCTCAGCCACAGGTCGATGAACGGAGGTTCCACGTGGAACACCGCCCAGTCCATCCACCGGCGGCGCCGATAGCCTCCTTCCTCGACGAGCCGGTGCACGCCGGGCTCGATGACCTGGACCGGAAAGATCTGGGACAGCTCGGCCAGCGACTGCACGGTCCGTCCACTGACACGCGCCGTGATGGCGGAGCCGCTGCGGGCTTCCGCCGTCGCCGTCATTTCCAGGCCGATGGTCATTGGTACGCCGGCAGGCCCATTAACCCTGCCGGTGACTCTCAGGTGATTCTGTCCGCGCCGAATTAGCCGATGGGTGTTCCTTGTACGAAACGATCGACCCCTTCCGAGGAGGAAAATGGACTCAAGGAGCGACGTCTTGCCGGAGCCGTTGCCGCCCCATACGAGCGTGAGGCCGCCAGGAATGTCGAGCTCAGCCTGCTCGATGCAGCGTACGTTTGCGATCGCAAGCTGGGTGAAACTCATCGCAACCGCCCTGGATTACTCAAGGCGTATCCTTCCGCCGGCGTCCAGCTGCACCACGCGCTCGTTGCGATTGCGGACGGCAGGCCCGCCGGGTGACCACACACCTGACGTTCCACGTGGAACGCACGTTCCTCCCTCGGGCGGCCGGGGCGACTCGTGCCGACGTCGCTTACGCCTCCACGTCGACACCGCTTGCCGGCCACTGGGCCCCGTGGACTTTGGTCCGCCGTGAATGGTCCCGATTCAACCTCAGCATCCCGAGTCGCGCGCGGCCTCACCGAACACGAGGCCGCCGGCTGCATCAGGCGGCACGGCGTCCGTGTTCGCGCCGCGCATCGGGTGAAGGCCAGGTCATGCGAGCGCCGCCGGCAAGCCTCAACCCGCGCGGCACACCGAGGGTTCTGGTGCCCTGTGTCTGCCGATTCTCGACCGATGGATGGACAGCGCCTTCGGGCACTCGGGCGTGGTGCCCGGTGCGAGGCTTTGCCTGATCGTGATTCACGGAGTGCGCCGCCATACAGCGCTGGTCGGAGGCCAGCGAGCCAGGGGGCGCGGCTTGGCTCCCCCGAACGGTGTTCCACGTGGAACCTGCCTGAGCGCTCAGAGGGCAGTCGGCGCAGACACGGCCGATGTGTGGCGAGAGGTGCCGGGGTCCTTTCGATGCGGCTCCCCAGGAGCGCACCGCGGAGGCCTTGGCCTCCCCGCAGCCGAAGGCAGGCTCGCGGCATTGGGGCGGACCGCTGCGGCTAGAGCCGCATCGGCATCACGACGTACTTGGTATGGGTCACACCCGGCGCGTGGATCAGGCAGCTGCTGTTCGAGTCCGTCAGGCCAATCTCCACCTTGTCGGTTTCGATGGCGCCCAGCGCGTCGAGGAGATAATTGACGTTGAAGCCGATCTCGACTTCCTCGCCGTTGTAATTCACCTCGATCTGATCCTCGGCTTCCTCCTGCTCAGGATTGTGGGCCTGGATCATCAGCAGGCCAGGACGGGCGGTCAGCCGGATTCCGCGGTATTTCTCGTTGGAGAGAATCGCCGTCCGTTGCAGCGCCTGCTTGAGCGACTCGCGCTCGGCCTCGACCGTGCGGCTGGGACTGGCAGGAATTACACGCCCATACTCCGGGAAACGGCCGTCAATTAGCTTCGAAGTGAAGCGAATTTCTCCAATCTGGGCGCGAACGTGATTGGTTCCGACCGCTAGCTCGAGATTTCCCTCGGTTCCGAGGATCCGTTGCAGCTCAAGGACCCCTTTTCGGGGCACGATCACCTGTTGGCTGGTCTTCGCCTTGGCGGAGAGCTCGGTCTCGCACAGCGCAAGCCGGTGCCCGTCGGTGGCGACCGCACGCAGTGTCTTGCCGTCGGTCTCGAGCAGCATGCCATTCAGGTAGTAGCGCACGTCCTGCTGCGCCATCGAGAAATGCGTCTTGTCGATCAGGCGACGGAACTCGCCCTGCGCGACGCTCAGTGTCTGCTGCGCATTGATCTCCTCGACGAGCGGAAATTCCGCGGCTGGCAGACTCGAGAGCGTGAAGCGGCTGCGGCCCGCGCGCAGCGACACGCGCTCGCCCTCGGTACTGAGCTGCACACTGGTTTTCTCGGGCAATGAGCGAAAGATATCGAGCAGCTTGCGTCCGGGTACGGTGGTGTCGCCGCCCTGCTGCACGGTCACCGCGCTGGTCGCCACGAGCTCCACTTCGAGGTCGGTTCCCGTCACGCTCAGTCTGTTGTCACGCGCTGCCAGCAGCACGTTCGCGAGCACCGGCATCGTCTGCCGCCGCTCAACAACGCCGATGACGCTCTGCAGGGGAGCGAGGATGTCTTCGCGCGTGCCGGTCAGCTTCATAGTCATAACTCTCTTCGCTTTATCACCGGATGGAATCTTCAGTTACTGCAGTTATAGAGCCTGGGACTTACGGGGATAACTTTATTTTCCGCGTTCCCACAGGACCTTGCAGCGCACTTTGCGGCGAGCATTCCCGGGGCGAGCTGCCCGCGAGTTGTGTGCGCCCTGTGTATAACTTTATCCCCAACTTCGTCCACAGAAAATCCACAGGCCTGAAGGCTCAGCCCGCAAGGGTTCTTAACAGGTTTGAGTAGTCTTCCTTCATGCGCTGCTCGGTGTCGCGCAGCTCTTTGATGCGCTTGCAGGCGTGCAGCACGGTGGTGTGATCGCGGCCGCCGAAGGCATCGCCGATCTCCGGCAGGCTGTGCGTGGTGAGCTCCTTGGCGAGCGCCATCGCCACCTGGCGCGGGCGTGCGACCGAGCGGCTGCGGCGCTTGGAAAGCATGTCGGACATGCGCACCTTGTAGTAGTCCGCCACCGTCTTCTGGATGTTGTCGACGGTGACGAGTTTCGCCTGCAGCGACAGCAGATCCTTGAGCGCTTCCTTGGTGAATTCGAGCGTAATCGGGCGACCGGTGAAGCGAGAGTTCGCCATCACGCGCCGCAGCGCGCCCTCGAGCTCGCGCACGTTGGAGCGGATGCGCTTGGCGATGAAGAACGCCACCTCCTCGGGGAGCTCCGAGCCGGCGCTGCGCGCCTTGCTCATGAGAATCGCCACGCAGGTCTCGAGCTCGGGCGGCTCGATCGCCACGGTCAGCCCCCAGCCGAAACGCGACTTCAAGCGCTCCTCGAGCCCCTCGACTTCCTTCGGATAACGGTCGCAGGACAGGATCACCTGGTGCTGGCCCTCGAGCAGCTCGTTGAAGGTGTGGAAGAACTCCTCCTGCGAGCGCTCCTTGCCGGCAAAAAACTGGATATCGTCGATCAGCAGCGCATTCAGCGAGCGGTAGGCGGTCTTGAACTCGTTCATCGAATTGTGCTGCAGCGCCCGCACCATGTCGCTGACGAAGCGCTCGGAATGCACGTAGGCGATACGCGCTTCCGGGTCCTTCGCCTTGATGAGATGCGCGATCGAGTGCATGAGGTGCGTCTTGCCGAGGCCGACGCCGCCATACAGGAACAGCGGGTTGTAGGCCCGGCCCGGATTCTCCGCGACCTGCAGCGCCGCAGCCTTGGCGAGCTGGTTGCTCTTGCCCTCGACGAAGGTGTCGAAGGTGAAGTCGGCATTGAGTCGCGCGCCGACCACCAGTCCCTCGACCGGGCGCTGCCGCGCGAGGCTTTCGGCGGCTGCCGGCGCGCCACGCAGCGGCTGACTGCGCGAGCCGACCTCGACGGTGATGATGGGCGTGTCGCCGGAGGTCCCGTCACGCAGCAGCTCGCCGATGCGCGGCAGGAGATTGGCGTTCACCCAGTCGACGACGAAACGATTCGGTGCGAGGAGCTTCAGCGCGCCGTTACCTTCCATCGCCTGCAGCGGCCGCACCCAGGTATTGAACTGCTGTTCCGGAAGCTCCGCCTCCAACGCGCCCATGCAGCGAGTCCAAAGCGAAGCTTCCACCGCGCGTTGCCTCCGCGTCTTGTGTCCGGGTGATCGTTCGAGGAAAAGGTCGCGAAGTCTATACCGATCGGCGGGCGCGCTGAAGGCTTCGCGCGAGGCACGCGTGCGTGCAGTGCGCGTCACACTGTATTGACACCTTGGCGCTCAACGGCTTAGCCTTGCCGCCCTTTTTTATCCGGCACAGAATCGCACGGAGCCCGCGGCATGAAGCGTACCTACCAACCGAGCAAAGTGCGCCGCAAGCGCACCCACGGCTTCCGCGCGCGCATGGCCACCAAGGGCGGACGCAAGGTGCTGGCACGCCGTCGCGCCAAGGGCCGCCACAAGCTGATACCCTAAAGGCGCGGGGCCCGGCTGGCGCTTTGCGACGGAACCCCGGACGCGCGCCACCCATCCTACGAAGGTCTCAATCAGGGCCCGATGCGAGGGCGGCTCACTCTGCCGGCGCAACGGCGGCTGCGGCGCAAGAGCGACTTTGACGCCGCGTATGCGCGCGGACGACGCCTGGGTGATGGATTTTTCACGGTGATTGCACTACGGAACGAATGGGGAGCGCCGCGCCTCGGGCTCGCGGTGGCGGTGCGGGCTGCAGGCGGCGGGGTGCCGCGCAATCGCCTGCGGCGCCTCATTCGCGAGTCCTTTCGGCTGCACCAGGCAGCGCTCCCGGCGCTCGATCTGGTGGTCGGCGTGCGCCCGCCGGCGCGCAATGCTACCCCGGGCGCGCTGCGCGCGAGCCTGGCGGCGCTCTGGAGCAAGGCGGCCGAGGTCCGCGCCCCATGATCCGAGGTCTCATCGCCGCCGCGATCCGCGGCTATCAGTACACGGTGAGTCCGCTGCTGGGTCCGCGCTGCCGTTTCTATCCGTCCTGCTCGCAGTACACGCTGGAGGCGATCCTGCGATTCGGCGTGCTCAAAGGCGGCTGGCTCGGCGTGCGCCGGCTCGCGCGCTGCCACCCCTGGCATCCGGGCGGTTACGACCCGGTGCCGGCGCCGCACTCGAGGCTCTGCGCACGTCACGCCCATGACCGGTAACCCGCGCATCTTCCTCTGGGGCGCACTCGCGCTCCTCCTGCTCCTCGATTACGAGGCGTGGATGCGCGACTTCGCGCCGCCCGCGGCGACGCCTGCCGCGAGCGCTGCGGCACAAGCCGGCGCGCACGAGACCCCCGCGGGGAGCTCGCTTGCGAGCCAGGTGCCGCAAGCCGCCGCGCCCGCGGGCGCCGCCTCGGGCGCCCCGGGAGCGGGTTCCGCGGGGAGTGGCGGCACCGGTTCGCCCGCCGCCGCGACGAGCCCTGCCGCTGCGAGCGCTGCGGCGGCGCCCATCGTGCACGTTCGCACCGACGTACTCGACGTCGAGATCAGCACGCGCGGTGGCACGCTCACGCAGGTCGATCTGCTGAGCTACCCGCGGGTAAAGGGTGAGCCGACGCCGGTACGGCTCGAGAACCACGACGACCCGCAGACCCTGTACGAGCTTCAGTCCGGCCTCTCGGGCCCCGGGAGCGCCGCGTACCCGACGCACCTCGCGACTTACGCGAGCGCCCAGGAGCAATACGTGCTCGATCGCGCGGACGAGCTGCGCGTGCCGCTCACCTGGCACGGCGAGGACGGCGTCAGCGTCACCAAGACCTATGTGTTCCATCGCGGCAGCTACCGCATCGACCTCGAGTACCGCGCGCACAACGGCGGCAGCGCGGTGTGGCAGGCGGGCTCGTACGCGCAGATCCTGCGCAACGATCCGCGCACCAAGCGCTCGATGTTCAACACCGACAGCTACGCCTTCCATGGCCCGGCGCTGTGGGATGGCGGCAAGTACCGCACGGTGGATGTGACCGACGACAAGGACCGGCACCTGTCGATCGAGGTCGCCAATGGCTGGATCGCCGCGCTCCAGCATTACTTCGTGAGCGCCATCGTGCCACCGGCGGCGGCACCGTACCGGGTGACGCTTAAGGTCGATGGCGATCAGTATCTGTTCGGTGCCGCAGGTCCGCTGCAGACGGTGGCGCCCGGGGAGGACGCGGCGTTCGCCACGACGCTCTTCATCGGCCCGAAGCTGCAGGCGGCGCTCGAGGCCACCTCGCCCGAGCTGTTCCGCGTCGCCGACTACGGGCGGCTGTGGTTCCTGGCGCGGCCGCTGTTCCATGCGCTGAGCTACGTGCACAAGATCACCGGCAACTGGGGAGTGGCCATCATCCTCGTTACCTTCCTCCTCAAGCTGATCTTCTATCCGCTGTCGGAGGCGAGCGGCCGCTCGATGGCGAAGATGAAGGCCCTGCAGCCGCGCATCAAGAACCTGCAGGAGGCCTACGCCGACGACCGCGAGAAGCTCGGGCGCAAGATGATGGAGATCTACAAGAGCGAGAAGGTCAATCCGGTCGCCGGCTGTCTGCCGATCGTGATCCAGATCCCGGTGTTCATCGCCTTCTACTGGGTGCTGCTCGAAAGCGTCGAGATGCGCCAGGCGCCGTTCGCGCTCTGGATCCACGACCTGTCCGCGCACGACCCGCTGTACATCCTGCCGGCCATCATGGCGGTCGCCATGTTCGTGCAGTACAAGTTGAATCCCGCGCCGCCCGACCCGGTGCAGGCCAAGGTCTTCATGATCATGCCGCTCGTGATGTCGGTCACCTTCGCGTTCTTCCCGGCCGGACTCGTGCTCTACTGGGTGACCAACACGTTCCTGTCGATCGCCCAGCAGTGGAATATCAATCGCCGCATCGGCGTCGCCATCGCGGCCAAGAGCAGCTAGCGGCGGTCCCGCGCTCAGCTCGCGGGGCAGCGATCCGCAAAGCCGCCGGGCTGCTCGGTGGCGGGCGCATCCGGCGCCGGGAAAGTGTGGCGGAAGGTGAAGGCCGCGGCGTGCGGCCCCTTGGTGCGCAGCAGCTGGAGCCTGGCGATGGCCTCCGCGACGCTCGGCCGGTGGCCGCGCGGCACCCACCAGAGCACCATGATCGCCTCGCTCAGGGGCTCGAACCACTCGCGGCGGCGCCTGAGGATATCGGCGTGCGCGCTGCGGTAGACGAAGCGGCGCAGCGCATCCGCATCGCGCCACACCGACATGTTGAGGAGCTGATCCGGGTTGTCGAACGGGCGGATGGCGGTGGCATCGCCGTCCTCGGTCTGCAGCCGCCACACGAAGCCGGGCGAGCTTTCCGCGAGCGCGTTGATGCGCGCCAGGTTCGCCGCGAACTCCGCCATGAGCGGCGAATCCATCGGTCCGCGGATGATGCCGATGTTGAGCTGCGCGAGCTCGTAAGCGGACGTGTGAGCGGCCATGGGCTTTAGCATAGCCAACCCGGATGACGGCGTGGTGTCGGCAGCGCTAGCCTGCACCTTAGCGCACCGTTCCCGTGCGGCGAGCCTGCCCTCATGACGCGCACCGACACCATCGTGGCCGCGGCGACGCCTCCGGGACGAGGCGGCGTCGGCATCGTGCGGCTCTCGGGCCCGAACGTTCCCGAGCTCGCCGCGTTGCTGCTCGGCGACCTGCCGCCGCCGCGGCACCTGACCTTCGCGCGCTTCCTCGATGCGCGCCGCGAGCCGATCGATGCGGGACTTGCGGTGTACTTCCCGGCACCGGCTTCCTACACGGGCGAGCACGTGCTCGAGCTCCAGGGTCATGGCGGCCCGGTGGTGATGGAGGCGCTCGTGGCGCGGGCGCTGGAGCTCGGCGCGCGCCGCGCCGAGCCGGGTGAGTTCACCCAGCGCGCCTTTCTCAACGACAAGCTCGATCTTGCGCAGGCGGAGGCGATCGCCGACCTGATCGATGCCGGCTCGCGCGAGGCGGCGCGCGCGGCGATGCGCTCGCTCCAGGGGGAGTTCTCCGCCATGGTGCGCGCTCTCACCGAGGCGGTGATCGAGCTGCGCAGCTACGTCGAGGCGGCGATCGATTTTCCCCAGGAGGAGGTCGACTTCCTCGCCGACGATGAGCTCGAGGCGCGCCTCAGAGCGCTGCGCGAGCATTTCGCGGCGGTGCTCGCGAGCGCGTGCCACGGACGGCTGCTGCGCGATGGCCTGACGGTGGTGCTCGCCGGGCGTCCCAATGCGGGCAAGTCGAGTCTCCTCAATCGCCTCGCCGGCTATGAGGCGGCGATCGTCACGCCGATACCGGGCACCACCCGCGACGTGGTGCGAGAGCGGATCGCGATCGACGGCCTGCCGCTGCACGTGCTCGACACGGCGGGGCTGCGTCTGCCGGGCGATGCTGTCGAGGCAGAGGGTGTGCGCCGCGCGCGCGCCGAGATCGAGCGCGCCGAGCGCGTGCTGTTCGTGATCGATGCCGCCGCGGACCCCGCGGCGGATGCCTGGCGCGAGGAGCGCGTGCGACTGCCCGATGATGTGCCGGTGACGCTGGTGCTCAACAAGTGCGACCTCGCTCCCGGGTTGCCGCTCGGCGACACGGTGACGGGGCCGCCGCGCCTGTACGTCTCCGCGCTCACCGGCTCCGGGATCGAGGAGCTGCGCGCGCACCTGAAGGGCTGCATCGGTTTCCAGACGCCGGACGGCGGGGCGATCAGCGCCCGCGCCCGCCATCTCGAGGCGCTCGCCCGCGCCCGCGACTCGGTGGAGGAGGCAGTGCGGCAACTCACCGAGCGACGCGCCGGGGAGCTCGTGGCCGAGGAGCTGCGCGCCGCGCAGCGCTCACTCGGCGAGATCACCGGCGAGTTCACCTCGGATGATCTCCTCGGGCGGATCTTCTCGGGCTTCTGTATCGGGAAGTGACGTGCCGGCGGACTAACCGGGCCGGCGCGCGAGCGACAGCCACAGCGCCCCGCCGATCAGCGTCAGCCCCGAGGCGCGCGCCAGCAGGCGCTGGCGTGGCGGCGCGAGGAAGAAGCTGCGCCCGAGGCCGGAGGCAATGGCCCAGCAGGAATCGCTGACCGCGGCGAGCAGCACCGTGACGCCGCACATCACGGCGAGCTGCCGCGCGGCTGGCAGCGTCGGATCGACGAACTGCGGCAGAAACGCGCTGAAGAAGGCGATGGTCTTCGGATTGGAGAGCGCCACCAGCACGCCGCGCCGGAAGTGCACGTGATCGCCCCGCACCGGCGGCGGCGGCCGCCCGGCGCCGCGCCAGGCCTGCACGCCGAGCCACAGCAGATACGCAGCGCCGATCCAGCGCAGGATCTCGAACAGGTAGGCCGCGTGCGCCAGCACCCAGGAAAGGCCGAGCGCGATCGCCACCAGCAGCAGCGCATTGCCGCTCGAGGTGCCGGCCACCGTGATGAGCCCGGCGCGCATGCCGCGGGTGGCGGAGGTGGCGATCACCAGGGTCACGATCGGCCCGGGCGTGAGCAGCAGCACCACGGTGATGGCGAGAAAGCCGGCGAACAGGTGCCAGTTCATGCGGCTCGTCTGCGTCAGGGCGCGGCTGCCGCGAGCGCCAGGTCCTTGCTGTAAGTGACGTTCATGACGTTGTCGTACCAGCCCACAACCTGCGGCTTCACGAGGTGCTTGTTGACGTAGAAGTAGAGCGGCATGAGCGGCGTGTCGGCGAGCATCACGCGCTCGGCCTCTTGCAGCAGCGCGCGCCGTTGCGCGCCGTCCGCCTCGGCCGCCGCGCGGCCCAGCAGCGCATCGTAGGCGGCGCTCTGGTAGTGCGGCAGGTTGAGACCAAAGTCGCTCTTCAGGTACTGCGCGAACGTATAGGCGTCGTTGTAGTCGCCGACCCAGCTCGAGCGGAACATCTCGACATCGCCGCGATCGATGTCATCGAGCAGCGTCTTGAACTCCACCTGCGTGAGACGCACCTCGATGCCGAGCGCCTCCTTCCACATGGAGGCGATCGCCAGCGCGAGCTTGGTGTGCACTTCGCCCGAGTTGTAGCGCAGCTCGAAGCTGAGCGGCCGCTGGCGCGAATAGCCGGCCGCGGCGTACAGCCGCCGGGCTTCGGCGATGCGCTTATCCATCGGCTCGCCCTGGTAGTCGAAGGATTGCGGCGTGTAGCCGTCGATCCCCGGCGGCACCCAGCCGTAGGCGGGCAGCTCCCCGACCCGCAGCACCAGCGCGGTGAGCTTCTCGCGGTCGATCGCGAGTGACAGCGCGCGGCGCAGCTTCGGCTGGTCCTTGAATGGCGGCCGGCGCAGGTTGAAGCCGTAGTAATACGTCGTGAGCTGCGGCGATACGTGCAGCTCCTGCGGCAGGTGCGCGCGGATCCAGTCGAACTGCCCGCGCGGTACCACCGCCGTCACCTCAAGCTCCCCGCCGCGGTAGCGCGCGAGCTCGGCATTCTCATCCGGCGTGATCAGGTACTTCACGGCCTGCAGATGCGTCGCGGCGTCGTTCCAGTAATGCACGTTGCGGGTGAGCAGCACGTACGAGCCCTGCACCCATTCCTTGAGCACGAAGGCGCCGTCGGACACCATGACCCCGGCGCGCGCGTAAGTGTCGGGATGTGCTTTGAGCGTCGGCCGGTGCACCGGGCAGGTGCTCGGATGGGAGAGGAGCGAGGGCAGGTAGGCGGCGGGCGCTGTGAGCGTGATGATGAGCGTCGCATCGTCGGGGGCGGCGACGCCGAGTGCCTCGACGGGCTTGCGGCCGGCGACGATGTCGTCGCTGTTGGCGATGACGTCGGCGTACTGCGCGTAGCCCGACGCCGTGGCCGGATCGACCAGCCGGCGCAGGCCCGCCACGAAGTCGGCGGCCACCACCGGCTCGCCGCTCGACCAGCGCGCCTCGGGTCGCAGCGTGAAGGTATAGACCCGGCCGTCGCCGCTCACGCTCCAGCGACTTGCGATGCCCGGCGCCACCGCGCCATGAGAATCGAGCGTGGTCAACCCCTCGCACAGATCGCGCACGATCCCCTGGGCCTCGGCGCCGCGCGCTTTCTGCGGATCAAGCGAGTCCGGGTCCGGCCCGCCGCCGCGCACCAGCATCGGGCCTTGCGGGGTGCCGCTCGCGCCCGGCGCACCGCCGGGACCCGCGCCGCAGGCAGCGAGCGCGGCGAGTGCCGCCATGATGAGCGTCGCGCCAAGTGCGCTCGCGGGCCGCACCCTCACGTGCGATCGCCCCGCGTGCGGCTTGAGTTGATCTGTGCCCGCAGCGCCTGGGCCGCCGTGCGCGCCGCCGCTGCAAAATCGGCGCCGGCGCGCCCGGAGCCTGAACCGTAGAGGATCGCGCGCGAGGAGCTGATGAGGAGCCCCGTGCCGGCGGGCGTCTGACCGCCCGTCACCGCCTGCGCGACATCCGCCCCCTGCGCCCCGACGCCCGGCAGCAGCAGCGGCATGTCACCGACGATGCGCCGCACCTCGGCGAGCTCGCGCGGATAGGTGGCGCCGACCACCAGTGCGCAATTGCCGTTACGGTTCCAGCGCTGCGCGGCGAGTTCTGCCACCACGTGGTACACCCGGCGTGCTCCGACCTCGAGGTCCTGCAGATCGCGGGCGCCGGGATTTGAGGTGCGGCACAGGACGAACACGCCCTTGTCCGCGTGCCTGAGGAACGGCTCGAGCGAGTCGCCGCCCAGATAGGGGTTCACGGTGACGGCATCCGCCGCGTAGCGCTCGAAGGCCTCGGCCGCGTAACGCTCGGCGGTGTGGCCGACATCGCCGCGCTTGCCGTCGAGAATCACCGGGATGTCGGGGTAGGTGCGGTGTATGTAGTCGATGGTGCGCTCGAGCTGATCCTCGGCCTCGCAGGCCGCGTAGTGCGCGAACTGCGGCTTGTAAGCGCACACCAGATCCGCGGTGGCATCGATTACCGCCTTGTTGAACTGGAAGATAGGGGCCGGCACGGCCGCGAGCGCCTCCGGCAGCCGCTCGATCTCGGGGTCGAGACCGACGCACAAGAGCGAATCGTTCTTTTCCCAGGCGCGCTTGAGTCGCTGCGTGAAGGCGCTCATGCAACGCGCGGTGCGGTGCGTGCGGCGCGCTTCCTCAGGTGCACGAGCAGAATCGATACGGCCGCGGGCGTCACGCCGGGGATGCGGCCCGCCTGGCCGACGGTCGAGGGGCGCGCCTCACCGAGTCTCTGGCGCACCTCGTGCGACAGCCCGGTGAGCTGCGCGTAGTCGAGGTCCGGCGGCAGCTCGGTCTCCTCGTTGCCTCTGGCGCGCTCGATCTCCTGCTGCTGCCGTTCGAGGTAGCCGAAGTAGCGGGCGCGTACTTCGACCTGGGCGCGGATCTGCACCGGCAGCCGCGCATCGATCGGCAGCGCCGCGCTCGCCTCGCCCGCGAGCGGCTCGGGGAGCCAGGCGGGGACGCCGATGAGCTCGAGCAGTGCCTCGTAGCTCACCTCCGGGCGCTTCAGGAGCTCGAAGGCGCCGATGTCCTGCGCGGGCGGTGCTGTGCCTAAGCGGGCCGCCCAGTCGGGCGGCACCTGCGCGGGCTTGAGCCGCAGCGCCGTGAGGCGCTCGATCTCGAGGTCGGTGAGATACTGCTTGACCTCGAACAGCCGCCAGCGCGCATCGTCGATCAGCCCGAGCGCGCGCCCGATCGGCGTGAGGCGTGCATCCGCGTTGTCCTCGCGCAGCAGCAGGCGGTACTCGGCGCGGCTCGTGAACATGCGATACGGCTCAGCTGTGCCGCGCGTCACGAGATCGTCGATCAGCACGCCGAGGTAGCCGTCGCTGCGCTTGGGCACCCAGGGCGCCTCGCTCGTCAGGCTCCGTGCGGCGTTGATGCCGGCGATGAGGCCCTGGGCGGCCGCCTCCTCGTAGCCGGTGGTGCCGTTGATCTGCCCGGCGAAGTACAGGCCCGCGAGCGCCTTGGTCTCGAGCGAGCCCTTGAGGTCGCGCGGGTCGAAGTAGTCGTACTCGATGGCGTAGCCGGGGCGGGTCAGGTGCGCCTTCTCGAAGCCGCGGATGGTGCGCACGAACGCAAGCTGCACGTCGAAGGGCAGGCTGGTCGAGATGCCGTTCGGGTAGATCTCGTGGGTGGTGAGTCCTTCGGGCTCGACGAAGATCTGGTGCGAGGGCTTGTCGGCGAAGCGCACGACCTTGTCCTCGACCGAGGGGCAGTAGCGCGGACCCACGCCCTCGATCGCTCCGGTGAACATCGGCGAGCGATCGGTGGCGGCACGAATGATCTCGTGTGTACGCTCATTTGTAGCTGTAATGAAACAATCGATCTGTCTGGGATGCTCTTCAGCTCTCCCGAGGAACGAAAACACCGGAGTGGGGACATCGCCCGGCTGACGGGTGATCGCCGCCCAGTCGATCGTCCGGCCATCGATCCGGGGCGGCGTGCCGGTCTTCAAGCGCCCGACGCGCGGGGCGAGCTCGCGCAGCCGCGAGGCGAGACGGAGCGAGGGCGGATCGCCGGCGCGGCCGCCGGCGTACTGCTCGAGCCCGACGTGGATGCGCCCGCCGAGAAAGGTGCCGACCGTGAGGACCACGGCGCGCGCGCGAAGCGCGATGCCGGTCATCGTGACGACCCCACACACCCGCCCTCCCTCGACGAGCAGGTCGGCCGCCTCCTGCTGGAAGAGCGCGAGATTCGGCTGGCTCTCGAGCGTGGCGCGGATCGCCTGGCGGTACAGCTGGCGGTCGGCCTGGGCACGGGTCGCGCGCACCGCCGGCCCTTTGCTCGCATTCAGGGTACGGAACTGGATGCCGGCACGGTCGGTGGCGCGCGCCATGGCGCCCCCCAGGGCGTCGATCTCGCGCACCAGGTGTCCCTTGCCGATGCCGCCGATTGCCGGGTTGCAGCTCATCTGGCCGAGCGTCTCGATGCTCTGGGTGAGCAGCAGCGTGCGCGCGCCGAGCCGCGCGGCGGCGAGCGCGGCCTCGGTGCCGGCGTGGCCGCCGCCGACGACGATCACGTCGCAGTCGTAGAGCGCAGCTGCTGTCATGGTGTTCAAGACGGGCGTTTCCCCATCGCTCGCAGGCCCCGCGAGCGGGGCGCGTATTGTAGGTCGGCGCCCGGCGGCAGCGCGAGCAGCGTGGCAAGGCTCGCGGCATGGCGGTCGGCGCAGGCGCGCGCCTCGACCTCGAAGCGGTTGTTCCAGTAGCCGCGCCGCGCGCACTCGGCGAGATAGCGCGGCACCGTGAGCGTGCCGCGCCGCCACTGCCCGATCACGTGCCAGTACTCGTGCAGCACCAGCCAGGGGCTCGCGAAGAAGTCGGCGGCCGAGCCGCGCAGATAAATGCGCTCGCGGCGGGTGGTGGCGATCGCCGGGCCGTGCAGCCGCACGAACCACGAGTGCTCGATGACGCGCACGCCGGCGACGCGCTCGCCGAGCAGCTGCTCGAGCGCGGCAGCGAGCGCTGGCGGCACGGCCACCTGGCGTGAGCGTCTCATGGCAAGCGATGGTAGACGCGCAGCGCCGGGGGCGCCGCCTCAGCGCTCAGGCGCGGGTGTGTACCCAGCCCATGCAGGGGCGGAAGCGCAGCGTGCGTGCGGCGCCTGCGCCGATATCCTCCGGCAGCACCTGCACGCCGGCGTCGGTGAGGCAATGGCGCACCACGGCGACGATCTGGTCGCATACCAGCTGGGCGTGCGGCTCTTCGGCGAGATGCGCGACCACGCGCGCCTGGAGGTTGCGCGCGCCGGGTGCCGCCTCGCGCAGCGCCTGCAGGCAGCGGTCGAGCAGCAGCAGCTCGGTGGCGAGCGTCGTGTCGGTGACGTCGGCGGGCTTGCTGGCCTTCACGATGCAGCGCAGATGCAAGAGTGCGCCCGCCTCCTCCGAGGCGTCGTACACGCACACCGCCACCGCGGAGCGCAGCTCCGTGACGAGGATCGCATCCTCCGCTGTGACTTCGAACCGGTCCGGGGCGACGAGGATCTCCCGGCGGCTCTCTTCGCGCCTCTCCATATGCTGATGTATACAGTCCCGGTGTCGCGTGCCGGTGTCGGCGTCGCCAAACTATGAACTGCCGCACGGGGCGCGCCTAGAATATGCGAATGCGTTCCGCCCCGCTGCATGGTGCACGCCTCGCGCCCATCGTGCCGCTCGCGGCGGCGGCGCTGAGTGCATTGCCGGCCGCAGCGCAGACACCGAGCCCAGCCGCGCCGTTGTCGTCGATTCGCGTCACCGGGGATGCGCGCATCGCTGCCAGGCCCGACCGTGTGCAGATCGACATCGGCGTTCTCACCCAGGCGCAGTTGTCGCACGATGCCGCCACGGCCAACGCGCGCGCTCTCGATGTCGTGCTCGCCGCGATCCGCGGCGTCGCCGGCCCGACGGCGCAGCTGCGCACCGTGAGCTACTCGCTGAACCCGAACTACCAGTACCACGCGAGCGGCCTCAGCAGCCCCGCCGGTGGGGGCGGCGAGCCGACCATTACCGGCTACAGCGCACTCAACGTCGTCGCGGTGACGCTCGATGACCTGACGCGGATGGGCGATGTGATCGACGCCGCGACTCACTCGGGCGCCAACCGCGTGCAGGCCATCCAGTTCACGCTGCGCGACCCGGATGCGGTGCGCACCGAAGCGCTGCGCGAGGCGGCGCTGCGGGCACGCGCCGAAGCCGACACGCTGGCCGCGGCGCTCAGTGTCAGGGTGCTGCGCGTGCTCAGCGTCGAGGAGTCGAGTCCGCGCATCGTGCCGCTGCGCGCGCATGTGGCCGCGCGTGTGGCCTCGGGGAGCACCGAGGTCGCAACCCCGGTCGAGGCGGGAACGCTCGACGTTACCGCCGACGTCACCCTGACCGTGGAAGTAGGGCCCGTCGCGCGTTGAGGCTCACCTGCCTCACGGCGCACGCGCCAGCCGCAGCGGCGCGCTCTCGCGCAGCAGGCTCATCGATACGAGGCCAAGGAGCGCTGCGCCGAGCATGTACCAGCCGGGCGCGAGCGGGTTACCGCTTATGTGCAGCAGCCACTTGACGACGAACTGCGTCGAGCCGCCGAACACGGCGATCGCGAGCGCGTACACCAGCGACAGCGTGCCGGCGCGCACCCGGCGTGGGAGCGACTCCGTGAGCGCGGCGACCACGGGTCCCTGGTTGAGGCCGGTGAGGATGCCGAGCAGCGCGCAGGCGCCATACAGCACCGCTGCGCTGTGGGAGCGCACGATGGCGAGGAACGCCGGGTAGGTGCAGGCGGCGAGCAGCGCCGTGGCGAGTAGCATGACCGGACGGCGCCCCACCCGATCGGACAGCCAGCCCCCGAGCGGGTCGCAGCACAGCATGCAGAAAGCGCTCACCAGGGTGGCGAGGAAGGCGAGCTGCGGACGCATGCCGAGCGTGTCGGCGGCGTAGGTGGTGAAGTAGGTCTGCACGTAGCCGATCACGGTAGCGGAGGCGAGCATGCCGAAGCCGAGGACCGCCACGCGCGAGCGCGCGCCGCCGGTGGCCGGTGCCGACGGCGGCTCCGGGTCCGCGAGGGTCTCCGGCAGCGCGCGCCGCAGCATGAGTCCCACCGGCACGATGGCCGCGCCAATGAGAAAGGCGATGCGCCAGCCGAACTCATCGAGCTGCGCGGGCGTGAGCAGGCTCGAGAGCGCGACACCGACGAGGCCGGCGCAGAACGCGGCGGCATCCGCGCTCATGGGCTGGAGCGAGCCGTACAGGCCGCGCCGCCCGGGCGGCGCCGCTTCCACGAGATAGGCGAGCGCCGGGCCCACTTCGCCACCGACCGAGAAGCCCTGCAACAGCCGCCAGGCGATCACGAGCAGCGGTGCGGCGAGGCCGATCGAGCGGTAGGAGGGGGTGAGCGCGAGGCCCACCATGCCGAGCCCCATCAGGGCGAAGGACACGAGCATCGCCGGGCGTCGGCCGCCGCGATCGGCGAAGCGCCCGAGCACCGCCGCACCGAGTGGCCGCATCAGGAACCCGGCGCCGAAGGTGGCGAGCGACAGCAGCAGGCTCGTGCCGGGAGTGCGCGCGGGAAAGAACGTGCGGCTGATCTGCAGCGCAAAGAATGCGTAGGCGATGAAGTCGTAGAACTCGAGCGCGTTACCGGCCACCACGGCCGCCACGTCCCGCGCCGGCATGCGCGCCGGGTGCAGCGCCGCCGCGGCAGGGGCGCTCATTTACGCCAGTAGATGGGCGTAAACAGCACGATCACGCTGAAGATCTCGAGCCTGCCGAGCAGCATCGCCGCGGTGCAGATCCAGATCTGCGCGCTGCTCAGCGCGTGAAAATTCTGCACCCCGCCCGGCGGCCCGAAGCCGTGCGCGGTGTTGTTGATCGAGGCGACCGCCGCGGCGAGTGCGCCGTCGAAGTCGAGCCCGGTGAGCAGCAGCGCGAACGTGAACGCCACCACCGTCATGAAGTACAGGAAGATGAAGGCCAGCACCGCGTGCCCGACGCTGTCCGGCACCGGCCGGCCGCCGATGCGCACCGGCGCCATCGCCGCCGGATGCACGAGGAGCTTGAGCTCCCTGCCCGTCTGCCGCGCCAGGAGCAGCGCGCGGAACATCTTGATGCCCCCGCCGGTCGAGCCGGTGCTGCAGACGATGCACGACAGGAACAGCATCCAGTAGGGCGCGAATACCGGCCAGCGCTGATAGTCCTGGCTGGTAAGGCCGCTGGTAGTCGCCTGCGAGACGACGTTGAACGCCGAGTGACGCAGCGCCGTCATGAAGCCCGGATACACCCCGCGCCAGCTGAGGAGCGCCGCGATTGCGATCACGCTCACCGACAGGATGGCGAAGATCGCGCGGCACTCGGGGTCGACCCGGTAGGTGTCGAGGCTCAGGCGGCGCAGCGCGATGAAGTGGCGCGCGAAGTTGAGCGAGGCGATGAGCATCAGCGCCACCAGCGTGAGTTCCACCGCCGGCGAGTCGAAGAAGGCGATGCTGCGGTCGTGGGTCGAGAAGCCGCCGAGGCCGACCGCCGAGAAGGCGTGACAGATCGCATCGAACCACGACATGCCGCAGATCCGTAAGCTGACGATCCCGGCGACCGTGATCACCGTGTACACGAGCCACAGCGCGCGGGCGGTCTGCGTGATGCGCGGTGTGAGGCGCTCCTCCTTGGCCGGTCCCGGGGCCTGCCCCTTGTAGAGCTGCATGCCCCCGACGCCGAGCAGCGGCAGCACCGCGAGCGCCATGACGATGATCGCGAGTCCCCCGAACCACTCGAGCGAGTGCCGCCAGAAGTTGACACTCGGCGGCAGCCGGTCGAGTCCCGTCAGCACCGTCGAGCCGGTGGTGGTGAGGCCCGACATGGCCTCGAAATAGGCGCCCGTGAAGCTCAGGTTAGGCAGCGTCAGCAGGAACGGCAGCGCCGCCGCCGCCGACAGCAGCAGCCAGCCGAGTGTCACCAGCAGGAAGCCATCGCGTGCGCGCAGCTCGCGCCGCCGCGTGCGGCAGGCCACCGCGAGCGCAAGTCCCGCGAGCGCCGTGCAAACGGCGGCGATCAGGAACTGCGGCCACAGGCCATCGCCCGTGACGAGCGAGCACAGCACCGGAAAGCTCAAGGTGAGCGCGAAGCTCGCGAGCAGCAGCCCCAGGGCGTACGCGACCGAGCGCACTTCGCGTCCCGCTAGCGCGTCGCGCGCAGAAACAGCCGCTCCACCGCTTCGAGGTGACGGCGGTCGGCCAGGAACAGGATCACGTGGTCATCGGCCCGTACCACCGTGTCGTGGTGCGCCATGATGACCGTGTCGCCGCGCACCACCGCGCCGATCGAGGCACCCTCGGGGAGCGGGATCTCACCCACCATCCGCCCGACGACCCGCGAGCTGCGCTCATCGCCGTGCACGATCGCCTCCAGCGCCTCGGCCGCGCCGCGCCGCAGCGAGTGCACGCGCACCACATCGCCGCGGCGCACGTGCGCAAGCAGTGAGCCGATGGTGATGGTCTGCGGCGAGACCGCGATGTCGATGCTGCCCGACTCCACGAGCTCGGTGTAGGAGGGCTTGTTGATGAGCGCCATCACCTTGGCCGCCCCTAAGCGCTTGGCGAGCATCGCCGACAGGATGTTGGCCTCCTCGGAGTTGGTCATGGCGGCGAACACGTCCGCGCTGTCGATGTTCTCCTCGATCAGCAGCTCCTCGTCGGCGGCGTCGCCGTGCAGCACGATCGCCTTCTCGAGGAGCTCGGAGATCCGGCGCGCGCGGCGCGCGTCGCGCTCGATGAGCTTCACCTGGTTGGAGTGCTCGAGCGTCTTGGCGAGCCGAAAGCCGATATTGCCGCCGCCGGCGATGACCACGCGGCGCGCCGCGGCATCGCCCTTGCGCATCTCGCTGGTCACGCGGCTGATGTCGGCGGCGGCGGCCAGGAAGAACACCTCATCGCCCTCGGCGATCACCGTGTCGCCCTCGGGCTGGATGCTGCGGCCGTCGCGATAGATCGCCACCACCCGCGCCTCCATCTTCGGCAGGTGCTCGGGCAACTCGCGCAACGGGTGTCCGACCAGCGGCCCGCCGGCTCGCACCTTGACGCCGACCAGGCGCACCCGTCCGTCGGCGAAGTCGAGAACCTGCAGCGTCCCCGGATGATGGATGAGACGCTCGACGTACTCGGTCACCAGCCGCTCGGGGCTGATGAATACGTCCACCGAGAGCGCGTCCGGGCCGAACAGCTCGGCGCGATCGGTGTACTCGGCGGCGCGGATGCGCGCCAGCTTGGTCGGCGTGCGAAACAGCGCGAACGCCACCTCGCAGGCCAGGAGGTTCACCTCATCGCTCGAGGTGAGGGCCACCAGGATGTCGGCCTCGGCGGCGCCGGCTGCCTCGAGCACGGTCGGGTAGGCGGCATTGCCCACCACGGTGCGCACCTCGAGCCGCTCCTGCAGATCGCGCAGCGCGTCCTCGTTGCTGTCGACGACCGTGACCTCGTTCGCCTCCTCGCGGGACAGATGCTGTGCGGCGGTGCGACCGACCTGGCCGGCGCCGAGAATGAGGATTTTCATGGTTGCGGGGCGGCGTTGCGGCTCATAGCGGCTCGAGATTCGCGTACTGCACCATCAGCCACTTGGTGCCCTGGCGCTCGAAGCTCACCTGCACGCGCGCCTGGGCGCCGTTTCCCTCGACGTTGAGGATCACGCCCTCGCCGAACTTGCCGTGGCGCACCCGGCCGCCGAGGCGCATGCCCGGAGCGGTGGGCTCCTCGGGGCGAAAGCGCCCCACGGCGAGCGGCCGTGACACCTGTACCCGCGGGCGCACTTCCTCGATCAGCTCTTCGGGGATCTCGCGCACGAAGCGCGACACCTGTCCGTAGCTGTCGACGCCGTGCAGGCGGCGCTGCTCGGCGAAGCTCAGGTAGAGCGCCTGCATGGCGCGCGTCATGCCGACATAGGCGAGCCGCCGCTCCTCCTCGAGGCCGTCGAGATCGACGGTCGAGCGCTGGTGCGGGAACAGGCCCTCCTCGAGCCCGGCGAGGAATACCACCGGAAATTCCAGCCCCTTCGCCATGTGCAGCGTCATCATCTGGATGCAGTCCTCCCACTCCCCGGCCTGGCCCTCGCCGGACTCGAGCGCCGCGTGCGCCAGGAACGCCTCCAGCGGCGGCAGGTCGGTGCTCTCGGGAGCAAAGCCGCGCGCCGCGCTCACCAGCTCATCGAGGTTCTCGGCGCGCGCCTCACCGCGGTCCGCCTTGTCGCGCTGGTAGTGGGCGATGAGGCCCGAGGCCTTGAGCACCTCATCCACCTGCTCGTGCAGGGCGAGAGCGGCCGTGTCGCGCGCCAGGCGCTCGATGAGCGCGAGGAAGCCGCCGAGCGCGGCGACCGCACGCGCCCCGAGCTCCCCGCCCGGCGCACCGCTGCCCGCCGCCGCGGCCGCCTGCCACAGCGACTGCTGCGCCGCGCGGGCCCGCTCGCGCAGCGCCTCGAGGCTCTTCGCCCCGAGTCCGCGCGTCGGCAGATTCACCACGCGCTCGAAGGAGGCGTCGTCGTTGCGGTTGCTGATCAGGCGCAGGTAAGCGAGCGCGTCCTTGATCTCGGCGCGCTCGAAGAAGCGCAAGCCCCCGTACACCTTGTACGGAATGCGCGCCGACAGGAACGCCTCCTCGAACACCCGCGACTGGGCGTTGGAGCGGTACAGGATCGCGATCTCGCGGCGCGCGAGTCCCTGGGCGAGATGCTCGCGGATGCGGTGCGTGACGAACTCCGCCTCATCGCGCTCGTTGAAGGCGCTGTAGAGGTGGATCGGCTCGCCGCGCGGGCCGCTCGTCCACAGCCTTTTTTCCAGGCGATTCGCGTTGTGCGCGATGAGGCCGTTGGCGGCATCGAGGATCGTGCCGGTCGAGCGGTAGTTCTGCTCGAGCTTGAAGAGCTGCGCCCCGGGATAGTCGCGGCGGAAATACTGCATGTTCTCCGGGCGCGCGCCGCGAAACCTGTAGACCGACTGATCCTGATCGCCCACCACGAAGGGCTGGGGGACCGCCGGTGGCTGGCCCACGGCGGCCGGCGGCCCGGCGGGTGCGGCGAGCAGCTTGATCCACGCGTACTGGATCGCATTGGTGTCCTGGAACTCATCCACCAGCACGTGCCGGAAGCGCCGCCGGTAGTGCGCCAGCAGCTCCGGGTTGTCGCGCCACAGCTCGAACGCCCGCAGCAGCAGCTCGGCGAAATCCACCACCCCGGTGCGCGCGCAGGCCTCCTCGTAGGCCGCATAGATGCGGATCAGCTCGCGGCGCGTCGGATCACCCCCATCGGCGAGCTTCGCCGGCCGGCGGCCCTCGTCCTTGTTGCCATTGATGAACCATTGCACCTCGCGCGGCACCCAGCGCGTCTCATCGAGCTCGGCGGCACGGATGACTTTCTTGATGAGGCGCTGCTGGTCCTCGGAGTCCATGATCTGGAAGCCCTGCGCGAGGCGTGCCTCGCGCCAATGGATGCGCAGCAGCCGGTGCGCGATACCGTGGAAGGTGCCGATCCAGAGCGCCGCGCCCGGAATGCCCAGCAGCCGCTCGATGCGCGCACGCATCTCGCCGGCCGCCTTGTTGGTGAAGGTGACGGCGAGGATGCCGTGCGGCGATGCGCCCTCGGCCTGGATCACCCAGGCGATGCGGTGCGTCAGCACCCGCGTCTTGCCGCTGCCCGCGCCGGCCAGCACCAGCACCGGCCCCACGGGCGCGGTGACCGCGGCGCGCTGCGCCTCGTTCAGCGGATTGAGAATCGGGGACAGATCCATGCAGCGCGCATTTTACGGGAAGGCGCGCGCTCAGGCGTCCGCGTCGGGGTTCTCCTGCGCAAAGCGCACGATGGCGACCGCAAACGACAGCACCACGGGACCCAGGATCAGCCCGAGGATGCCGAACGCCGAGGCGCCGCCGATCGCGCCGACGAAGATCGCGAGCGTCGACACCTCGGCCTGCCGCGAGGTGATGAACGGGCGCAGGAAGTTCTCGAGCACCCACATGCCCGCCGTCCACAGACCGAGGAACAGTGCCGCCCCCCAGCGCCCGGTAAAGGCGAGGTAGCCGACCGCCGGGATCAGCACGATGCCGGCGCCCGAGGGCAGGAAGGCGGCGATCGCCCCCAGCACGGCGAATACCACCGGGGAGGGAAGCCCTGCGAACGCGAAGCCGATGCCGACCGCCACGCCCTGGATGAGCGCGGTGGCCACCGAGCCGAACACCACGGCGCGCGTCACCGAGGCGAGATAGTCGAGCAGGCGTTTGCGGCGCTCGACCTTCATCGGGATCAGCCGCTCGAGAGCTGCGAGGATCGTGCGCCCGTCCTGCAGGAAGAAGTACAGCATGAACAGCATCATGAAGAAGCCCACCAGCGTGCCGAAGACGCCGAGCGCCACGCCGCCGCCGGCTTCCGCGGCGCGCTTGAGCAGCGCCTGCACGCTGTCCTCCATCCAACCCTGCACCTGCGCGGCGCTCACCGCGGCATTGTCGCGCGCCCACGCGACCGCACCGCCGATCACCGGGTAGCCCGACAGCTGCTCGAGGATCTCGGACCAGGAGAGCAGCGTGCGCCCGCGCAGCGCCGCGATGACGTGCGACACCTGCCCGGCGAATACGGCTCCCAGCACCGCGAGCGGCGCCAGTACCAGAAACGGCGTGAGCCCGGTGAGGATGCCGGCGCTAAGCGCCCGCCGCCCCTTCAGGCGCCGGCCGAGCGACTCGTGCAGCGGATGCAGGATGAAGGCGAGCACCGCCGCCCAGCCGAGCTCGGTGCGCAGCGGCGCGAGGATCGCGTACAGCAGGTACGCGAGCACGGCTGCGGCGACGATCTGGAAGCTGCGGCGATAGAACTGCGACTGCATGGGTCCCCTCTTGAGTCCGCCCCTGCGGGCGGACGGCCAAGCCTAGCGGGTTGGGCCCGGGGACGCGAACGGCGGCGCCGCAGCGTGCGCCGCGAAGCGCGCCAGGCAGCTGCGGTCGGTGAGGCTCCCGAGGAAGGCCTCGAGCGCGGCGCGCTCGGTGGCGCTGAGCGGCGCGCGCGGCAGGCGCGGATCGATGCGCGCCGGCCCGCCTGAGCGCCGCGCGAGGCCGGAGTAGTGCTCGAGCACGGCGCTCAAGGTCGCGAAGCGCCCGTCGTGCATGTAGGGGGCGGTGAGCGCCACGTTGCGCAGCGTCGGCACCCGCAGCGGCGCTGCGCTCGTGCCGTCGCGGGCGAAGCTGGCGCGCCCGGTGGCGCCCTCTCGGTCGCGCCAGTTGCCCGAGAAATTGAAGCCCGAGTGACATCCGGAGCATCCCACCTGACGGGAGTAGAAGAGCGCCATGCCCGCCTTAGCCTGAGGGGACAGGGCTGCGTGATCGCCACCGAAGACGTAGGCATCGAACGGCGAGCTGGCGCAGAGGAGCGTGCGCTCGAAGGCTGCGATCGCCTTCACCACGTGATCGAAGCTCACGGCAGGCGCGCAGTCCGGAAAGGACCCGGCGAAGGCGCGCGCGTAGCCGGGGTCGGCGGCGAGGGCGGCGCTAAGTGCCGCCTCGCGGCCCTTCAGTCCCAGCTCGATCGGATGCTCATTGAGGAGCGGGATGAGCATCTGTGCCTCGAGCGAGCGCAGCTGCGGCTGGTCCCAGCCGTAGGCGATGTTGTAGGCGATATTGACGAGCGCGAGCGCGTTGTGGCGCAGGCTCTGCCCGGTGGCGCCGACCGCGACCGATCGGCCGTCGGAGAATGAGCGCGCCGGATCGTGACAGCTCACGCACGCGTAGCGGCCCGTGATCGAGAGCTGCGGATCGAAGAACAGCCGCTCCCCGAGCGCCACCTTGGCATCCGACATGGGGTTGTCGGCGGGCACGTACGGCACCGGCAGGCCGCGCGGCAGGTGCCAGGTGTAGGCGGCGCTCCCCGCCGCGGGTGCCGTGGGCGCCGCCGGGGCGGGTGCTGCGCAGGCCGCGAGCAGCAGCGCGGTGCCGCGTGCGGCGCTCGCTGCGCGCGCTGCCCTCAGCGCCAGGCGGCTGCGGTGCCGGCGCGCGTCAACGCGGCCGTCTGGGCGGAGATCTGCGCGCGCTCCTGGATCCACTTGTCGAGCTCGTCGACGCTCGCCGCATCACCGCCGCCGGGATTTGCGCGCTGCGTGGCGACCCAGGCCTTCATGGCGGCGAGCAGCTTGTCGGCGAGCGAGCGGTTGCCGGCGAAGAGATCGAGGTACGCCTGCTTGGCATCCTCGGGGCGATTCACCCCGAGGAAGGCCTCGCCGCGGTACTCGATGGCGTCCGGGTAGCCGGGCTTGAGCGCGAGCGCTTTCTCGTAAGCGGTGAGCGCGTCGGCGTAGTTGCCGAGCTTGCGGCTCGTGTAGCCGAGGTAATTCCAGGCCTCGGGCAGCTGCGGGTTGCGCTGCAACGACTGCTGGAACTTGCCGAGCGCCGAGGCATAGCGCGCCCTGGCGTCCTTCCCGGCCCGCTCCCTCTTGCCGGCATCCGTCGCCTGCGCCGCTTCGGCGTCCACCTTGTCGGCCTTCTTCACGTAGCCGACGCCGTCGTTGAAGAGATCGCGGGCCTGCTGCTCGGGGCTCGCTATGCGCGGCATGGCCTGCGGCATCATGCCGCCGCCACTTGCAAGTGCCGGGGGCAGCACGCCGATGAGGAGGGCCGCCGACAGGAGCCTGAGTGCACTGCGCATGGGAGAGTCCTTGTGCCGGATCCGATTGCCCGGGGGTTCTATGCTGCGACCGGCGCGGCGCCTGCGGCAAGCACCGCCGCCCACCGCCACCGCTCGACGCCGTTCCCGCAGAGCTCACGCTGCGAGCTCACCAGCGGTTGCGCAGCTCGCGTAAGCGCACAAATACGGTTTCGGCGTCCGGATGCTCCGGGAGGTCGGTGAACTTCTCCCGCAGGCGCGCGATCACGGTCGGGTTCTGCAGGCGGAAGAAGGCGTTGATGCGCTTCTCCTCCCCGAGTGTGGTGACGCGCGCCGCGGCCGGGTCGTGGCCGCGTGCCGCGTCCAGCAACTGCGCCGCGTCCTCATTGCCGGGCTCGCGATCGAGGCTGAACTCGAGGTTGCGCGCCAGATACTCGTGCCCCGGGTAGACGCGTGTCGTCTCCGCAAGGCGCGCCAGCTGGGTGGCGAAGGTGTGGTAGAGCGCCTGGGGACTGCCGCCGTTGTAGCAGTTGCCGGCGCCGGCGTTGAACAGCGTGTCGCCGCAGAACAGCGCCGGCGTCTCGGTGTGCGACAGCAGGCACACGTGGGTCATGGTGTGGCCGGGTGTGTCGAGGCACTCGAGCTCGACCGTACGCCCGACCCGGATCACATCGCCGCGCCGCAGGCCCCGGTCGATGCCGCCGATACGCGCCGCGGCGCCCGCGTGCGCCAGCACCCGCGCGCCGGTCGCATCCCTGAGTCCCGCGTTGCCGCCGGTGTGATCCTCGTGCTCGTGAGTGTTGAGGATCTGGGTGATCTGCCAGCCGTGGCGCTGCGCCGCATCGAGACACAGCCGCCACTCGAGCGGATCGACGGCGAGCGCCTCGCCGCTCTCGGGGCAGGCGATGAGATAGTGGAAGTTGCGTAACGAATTTCCCGACCAGATCCGCTCGGTAAGCATGCCGTCTGCTCCAGTCCCGCAAATCCTGTCGCGGCCGTGCAACGTACCCCGAAAGCTCCCCCGCGCGCCATAATGCGCCCATGGCGCATACGTTTCTGTTCGAGCCGGCGGTGTGGATCGCGACGGGAACGTTCTGGCGCGGCGACGGCGAGGCGCTGGAAGCCGTGGGCCGGACCGAGATCGCGCATCGCGATGAGTGCTGGCTGCTGTCCGGGACGCTTAAAGTGCTGGGCGCCCCGCCGGTCGAGTTCGTGCACGCCTACTGGATCGAGCCGCCGGGGGCCGGCGACAGCACCATGAAGTGGACCTTCGAGACCGAGACCTACGGCAAGCTCTCAGGCATGTACGCGGTGATCGGCAGCTCGATCGTCTCGCTGTTCGGCTGCGAGAGCACCGGCTACCGCGGCACCGAGCAGCTCGGGCAGCTCGATGCCGACCACTACGCGACGGTGGGCCTGCTGCTGCAGAACGACAAGCTCGTCTACTCCTGGCAGATGCGCCTGACGCGCGAGACCTGAGGCCTCAGGCGCGCAGCGCCGGCAGATAGTGATCGACGAGCAGCGCTGCGAACAGCCACATGAGGTAGTTGACCGAGAAGCGGAACACCCGCATCGGCAGCTCCGCGCGCCTCGAGATCTTGAGGATCAGCGCGTAGTAGAGAAAGCCCGCATTCAGCCCGAGGGCTGCGATGAGATATACGAGCCCGCTCATGCGCGTGAGGAAGGGCAGCAGCGTCACGACCACCAGCAGCACGGTGTAGAGCAGCACCTGCAGCCGCGTGAACTCCACCCCGTGCGTGACCGGCAGCATCGGGATGCCGGCGCGCGCGTAGTCCTCGCGCCGCGCGATCGCCAGCGCCCAGAAGTGCGGCGGCGTCCACACGAAGATGATGAGGAACAGGAGCAGCGCGTTCGGATCGATGCTGCCCGTGACCGCCGTCCACCCCAGCACCGGCGGCGCCGCGCCCGCCGCGCCGCCGATCACGATGTTCTGCGGGGTCGCGCGCTTCAGCCACAGCGTATAGACCACGGCGTAGCCGATCAGTGAGCAGAAGGTCAGCACCGCGGTGAGCAGATTGACGAGCAGCGCGAGCAGCGCCATGGCGGTGATGCCGAGCACCGCGGCAAAGGCGAGCGCGGAGCGCTCGGAGAGCGCGCCGGCCGGCAGCGGCCGGCCGCGGGTGCGCGCCATCTGCGCATCGATGCGCGCATCGAGCACGTGATTGAGGGTGGCGGCGCACGCGGCCGCGAGCGCCACGCCGAGATTGCCGAAGATGAGCGGCTGAAGCGGTGGCATGCCGGGGCTCGCGAGCAGCGTGCCGACGATCGCGGTAAAGGTGATGAGCGCGACGACCTTCGGCTTGGTGAGCTCGAGATAACGGCGCCACACCGGCGGCGAGCCCGTCGCGCGATCCGATGTGGTGACCACTGCTGCGCTCCTTGCCGGCAGCCTAGCGCGCGCTCAGGGAGCGCACCAGCGCCAGCGTCGCGAGCAGCAGCAGCGCGGCTCCCGCGGTGTGCGCCGTGGCGAGCCACAGCGGAAAACCCTCGAGCACCATCGAGACGCCGAGCAGGAGCTGCAGCGCGAGCGCACCGAGCACCGCCCAGGCGCGCGTGCGCGCTCCCGAGAGTCCGCGGCGCCGCAGCGCCGAGACGGCGGCGGCGGAGAGCGCCACGGTCGCCACGATCGCGCCCAGGCGATGGGTGAGGTGGATGGCGGTGCGCGCCGGGCTCGCGAGCACGCCGCCCTCGTAGTCGATGTTGAGCCCGTGCCACAGCACGAAGGCGCTGCGGTAGTCGCTGGGCGGCCACCAGCTGCCCTGGCAGGCGGGGAAATCCGGACAGGCGATGGCGGCGTAGTTGCTGCTGGTCCAGCCGCCGAGCGCGATCTGCACGGCGAGCGCTGCGAGGCCAAGGAGCGCCAGGCGGTAGGCGCCGGTGATCGCCGCGGCGCCACCGCGCAGCGAGTGGCCGGCGCTGCCAAGCGAGGTGGCGCCCCAGGAGGTCGCCGGCAGCGACAGCTTCAGCCACCACAGCAGCGCGAGCGTCGTGAGTCCCATCAGCAGGTGCAGCGTCACGATCAGGGGCTTCAACTGCCAGGTGACGGTCAGCATGCCGAGGATCGCCTGCACGAGCACGGTGGCGAAGAGCGCAAGGGCGTACCTGAGGCTCATCGGCCGCTGGCGGCGCGCGGCGATGGCGAGCGCGGTGATGGCGATGATGATGAGGGTGAGCGCGCCGGCCGCATAGCGGTGGGTCATCTCGCGCCACGCCTTGCCGCTATCGAGCGGCCGGCCGGGATACGCCGCCTGCGCCGCCGCAGCGCTCGCCGCGTGCGGGCTCAGCTGCCCGTAGCAGCCGGGCCAGTCGGGACAGCCGAGGCCGGCGGCCGTGAGGCGCACGTAGGCGCCGAGTACCACCACGGCAAAGGCGAGCACTACGCCGGCGAGCGCGAGGCGCCGCAGCCAGCGGGCAACGGGCATCGTTCGACTCACTCTCCCGGATTTCATTGGCTGTGCGGGCCGCGCGGCCGGCTGCGCGCATCGTAGCTCAAGCGGGGCGTGCTCATGGCGCGCGTCGCGCGCGCGGCGCACGCGCGCGGCGCACGGCGAAGATCGCCCACAGTACGACCGCGAGTGCCGCGAAGCACCACCACTGCAGCGCGTACGACAGGTGGCGCAGCGGCGCCATGCCGGGCGGCTGCCAGTCGCGCACGAAGCCGAAAGGCGCGCCCGGATCGAGCAGCAGGATGCGCGACTCGAGCGGCCCGCCGAGCGCGGCGGCGAGCTCCGCGAGGGTGGGGAAGCCCGTCACCTTCGGCCACGGGTCGCGTGCGGCCGGCGCGGCACGCCCGCTCGCGAGCCCCGCGCTCGGCAGGTCGGCGACGCGCCCCGTCAGGATGACGGTACCCGGCTCGGCGAGGCGCACGTCCGGCAGCTGCGCGCGCGAGCCGGTGAATGGTACCCAGCCGCGGTCGACGAGCAGTACCCGCCCGTCGACGCGCGTGAGCGGCGTCAGCACCTCGTAGCCAGGCGACCCGCGGTAGCTGCGGTTGTCGATGAGAAACTGGTGGGCGCCGTCGAGCGTGCCGCTCAAGGAAACGCGCTGAAAACGCGCCACCTCGCCGAGTGAGCGCGTGCCGAGGGGCTCGAGCGCATCGGCGCCGCGCGCGAAGCGCGTCCAGGCGGCATCCGCCGCCTGCCAGCGGTGCCACTGCCACAGGCCCAGCCGCACGAACAGCGCACACAGCGCGAGCGTCAGCAGCATCATTGCGGCGGCGCCGAAGCGCGTGGCTCTCACGGCCGGCAGATCCGCGCCGCACGCCTGAGCGCCGCGCTACACTGCCTGCCGTCATGCAATCTCTCATCTCGCTGCTCATCCTCGCCGTGCTGGCGGCGATCCTCGTGAGTCTCGGCAGCGGGCTGTTTCATCTGTCGCGCGGCCGGGACGAGGAGGATTCGCGCAAGCTGGCGCGCGCACTCACCGTGCGCATCGTGCTGTCGCTCGCGCTGTTCGCGCTGTTGATGCTGGCGTGGTACTTCGGGCTCATCTCGCCCCACGGGCTTTCGCCTGGGCCGCCGCATCCCTAGTGGAGCGGAAAAATCGCCCGCGGCGATTTTTCGGACGCCAGCTGCGCCGCCCGGCTGCCGCGTCGCAGCGTCTACAGCCAGTAGACGAAGATGAACAGCCCGAGCCACACGACGTCGACGAAGTGCCAGTACCAGGCGACCGCCTCGAAGGCGAAGTGCCGCTGCGGCGTGAAGTGCCCGCGTATCACGCGCAGCCAGATCACCGTCAGCATGATCGCGCCGATGGTGACGTGCAGGCCGTGGAAGCCGGTGAGCATGAAGAACGTCGAGCCGTAAATGCCGGTCGTCAGGCGCAGGCCCATCTCGTGGTAGGCCTCGCCGTACTCGTGCGCCTGGAAGCCGACGAAGGTGAAGCCGAGGAGGAAGGTGAGCGCCAGCCAGATCGCGAGCGGCGTGCGGCGATTGGCGCGCAGCGCGTGGTGCGCCATGGTTACCGTGAAGCCGCTGGTGAGCAGGATCGCGGTATTGAGCGCCGGGATGCCGAACGGGTTCATCACGCTGAAGGTCGAGTCGGGCAGGCCGCCGACCCTGCCCGGGCCGTTGCTCGGCCAGGTGCCCTCGAAATGCGGCCACAGCAGGAAGTTGGTGAACAGCTTGGTGCCCGAGCCGCCGAGCCACGGCACCGCGAGCACGCGCGCGTAGAACAGCGCGCCGAAGAAGGCGGCGAAGAACATGACCTCGGAGAAGATGAACCACATCATTCCCATGCGGAACGAGCGCCCGACCTGGTCGTTGTAGACGCCGCGCTGGTTCTCATCGATGACGGTGGAGAACCACAGGAAGAACAGGCACCCGAGCAGCACCGCGCCCGGAATGAAAACCCAGCCGCCAGCCCAGTCGTTGAGGTAGCTGACCGCGCCCAGCATCACCGTGAACAGCGTGACCGAGCCGAAGATCGGCCACGGGCTGTCGTGCGGGATGTAGTACTGGCGGCTGTCGGGAGCGTGTGCGTCGGTCATGGGGTTGGCTTTCTCATGGACTGGCGCGCGTGACGCGCGAGGACTCATCGAAGAAGGTGTAGGCGAGCGTGATCACCTCGATGTGGCTCGGCAGCGCCGGATCGACGATGAAACGCACCGGCATGTCACGCCCCTCATTGAGGGCGAAGTGCTGCGGTGAGAAGCAGAAGCACTCGGTCTTGTGGAAGTAGGCCGCGACCTCGGACGGCGAGATGTTCGGAACCGCCTGCGCGATGGTGTCGCGGCCGGTGAGGTTGTGCGCGTAGAACTCGGCCGTGTACAGCTCCCCGGGGTGCACCTCGATGCGGCGTACCTCGGGCCGGAAATCCCAGCTGCCGGCGCTCGCGACGTCGGTGAGGAACTCGACCGTGACGGTGCGCGTCAAGTCCGGGTGCTCGATGGCGGAGACGCGCTCGAGGAGCTTGGCCTGATCGCCGTAGCCGGTGACCGAGCACAGCGTGCGGTACAGCGGCACCAGCGCGAAGCCGAAGCCGAAGGCACCGAGGGCGAACGCCGCGAGCTGCCAGGTGAGGCGGCGGTGATTGCGCCCGGGCTCGGTCACTTCGCGCCCCGCGCCAGCATCATGGCGATGAAGCCGACGTAGATGCCCAGCGTGACCAGCATGAAGATCAGGGCGGTGCGGCGCACCCGCCGGCGGCGCTGCGTCTCATCGGGCGCCTGGGCGAGGGGCTGCATCAGTGCTCCGCCCCGCGTGCCACCATGGCCTCGGACGGCGGCTCGGTCCAGGAGTGGAACGGTGGCGGCGAGGACAGCTCCCACTCGAGCCCGTGCGCGCCCTCCCAGGCGCGGGCACCGGCGCGCGCCCCGCCGCGCACGCACTGGACGATGAGGATCAGGAACAGGATCTGCGAGGCACCGAACACGAAGGCGCCGATCGAGGACACCTGGTTCCACGCCGTGAACTGCGGCGCGTAATCGGGGATGCGGCGCGGCATGCCGGCGAGCCCGAGGAAGTGCTGCGGGAAGAACAGCACGTTGAAGAAGATCGCCGACAGCCAGAAGTGCCACTTGCCGAGCGTCATGTTGTACATGTGCCCGGTCCACTTCGGCAGCCAGTAGTAGATCGCGGCCATGATGCTGAACAACGCCCCGGAGACCAGCACGTAGTGGAAATGCGCCACCACGAAGTAGGTGTCCTGGTACTGGTAGTCGGCCGGCACCATCGCCAGCATGAGGCCGGAGAAGCCGCCGATGGTGAACAGGAACACGAACGCCAGCGCAAACAGCATCGGCGGCTCGAATGACAGCGAGCCGCGCCACATGGTCGCGACCCAGTTGAACACCTTAACGCCGGTCGGCACCGCGATCAGCATGGTCGTCAGCATGAAGAACAGCTGCGCGGCAAGCGGCATGCCGACCGTGAACATGTGGTGCGCCCAGACGATGAAGGACAGGAAGGCGATCGAGGCCACCGCGTACACCATCGCCTCGTAGCCGAACAGCGGCTTGCGCGAGAACGTCGGGATGATCTCCGAGATGATGCCGAAGGCCGGCAGGATCATGATGTAGACCTCGGGGTGCCCGAAGAACCAGAAGATGTGCTGGAACATCACCGGGTCACCGCCGCCGGCGGCGGTGAAGAAGGTGGTGCCGAAGAAGTGATCGGTGAGCAGCATCGTCACCGCACCGGCGAGCACCGGCATCACCGCGATCAGCAGATACGCGGTGATCAGCCACGACCAAACGAACAGCGGCATGCGCAACAGCGTCATGCTCGGCGCGCGCATGTTCATGATGGTGACGACCACGTTGATGGCGCCGAGGATCGAGGACATGCCCATCAGGTGCACGGCGAAGATCAGCATCGGGAACGCCGCTCCCGTCTGCAGCACCAAGGGTGCGTACATGGTCCAGCCGCCCGCCGGCGCGCCGCCGGGCACGAACAGGGTCGACAGCAGCAGCGTGAAGGCGAACGGCAGGATCCAGAAGCTGAAGTTGTTGAGCCGCGGCAGCGCCATGTCGGGCGCGCCCACCTGCATCGGGACCATCCAGTTCGCCAGCCCGACGAACGCCGGCATGATGACGCCGAAGATCATGACGAGGCCGTGCAGCGTCGTCAGGGAGTTGAAGAACTGCGGGTCGAAGAACTGCAGCCCGGGCTTGAAGAGCTCGGCGCGGATCCCCTCGGCGAACATGCCGCCGATGAAGAACATGGTGCCCGAGAGCACCAGGTACATCGTGCCGATGTCCTTGTGATTGGTCGCGAAGACCCAGCGACGCCAGCCGTGCGGCTTGTGATCGTGGTCGTCGTGGGTGGCGGCGTGGGCGTGGTGCTCGGCCATGGGGGATTCCTGCTTGGCTCGGTTGGGTGTCAGCCCGTGGCAGCCGTGGCGGCTGGGGCGCTCGTGGGTGCGGCAGCCGGGGCGCTGGCCGTGCTTGCGGGAGCGGCGGGTGTGGCTCCCTGGCGTTGCTCGGCCGCGGTGTTCTTCAGCCAGGTGTCGAAGTCCGCCTTGGAGCGCACGTCGACCACGATCGGCATGAACCCATGGTCGCGTCCGCAGAGCTCGGCGCAGTTGCCGCGCAGCATGCCGGTCCAGCCGTCATCGACCTTGAACCAGGCCTCGTTGATGAAGCCCGGGATCGCATCTTTCTTCACGCCGAGGTCCTTCACCCACCAGGAGTGGATCACGTCCGCGCCGGTGATCAGCACCCGCACCTTGACGCCGTTCGGCACCACCAGCGGGTGGTCGACGTTCAGCAGGTAGTACGGCACGGTGCTCGGATCGATCCCGGAGCCGAGCTCGCGGGCGGCATCGCTCAGGCGATCGAGGTGCGAGTAGAACGTGACCCCCTGGTCGAGGTACTCGTACTGCCAGCCCCACTGGAAGCCCGTGACCTTGATGTTGAGCCCGGTCTTGGTCGTGTCCTCGATCTCGACCAGCGTGCGCGCCGCGGGCACCGCCATGGCGATGAGGATGATCACCGGAACGATGGTCCAGACCACCTCCACCGCGGTGTTGTGCACCATGGTGGTGTCGGCGACCGCGCCTTTCGACTTCCGGAACGCGACCAGCGACCAGATCATGACGCCGAACACCACGACGCCGATGGCGACGCAGATCCAGAAGATCTCCATGTGCAGCGCGTAGATCTTGCGGCTGATGTCGGTGACACCCTGCGGCAGGTTGAGCTGCGCCCAACCGGACTCCTCGGCGCAGGCCGGGAGGCTCAGGGCGAGCGCGGCGGCCAGCAGGGCAAGTCGGGCGAGCGTTTTGCGGATCGTCATTCCTGTGCCTTACAGCGCGCGTGCCGCAAAGCGCGGACGCGACACGAAAATTCCCGGAGCTTGCGGCTCCCTACCACGGCCGTCTCAGCGCAAGGCGGGAGACTCGTTGACCCGGCCGACGACGCGCTGCAGGCGTACGGCAAGTCCGCGTCGCTCCTCCTCGGTGAGAAAGCTCCCCAGCTCGCACTGGCGCCCGTGCGACTCTATGGTGAGCCGGCTCGGGTGCAGGCTTGCGGCGGGGCGGCGCAGTTTAACCTGCGCCCAATGCCTCGGGAACACGACCCGGTCGTACCGACCCCGTTCGCGGGATTCGACGCTCACCTCGGAATCGCTGACGGTGATGCACTGGGAGTGGAAGCGCCGCTCGAGGGACACCTTCAGTGCCCACCCCAGCAGCAGCATCTCCAGGCCCGCGAAGGGCAGCACCGGCCAGAAGCCCTTGAGCGCGAGCAGGCCCCCCATGCCGAACGGAACCACGCAGGCGCTGGCGAAGAACATCCGGGCGCCACGCACGGTGAGCGAGCAGTTCGGACGGATCTCGATCGAGAGCGGCTCGACGTCCATGCCGCGGCGATGGTAGCGGCTTTCACCCCGCCGCGGTGAGCCGCGCCGCGGCCTGCGGCAGGACGAGCGAGCTCGCGCGCTGGGGCTCGAACGGCACGATCGAGAGCGGCGGCTCCCCGAGGCGCCGCTCGAGGGTGGCGAGATTCTCGGCCTCGCGCTCCATGGCGGGCTGCATGCGGTTGGCGATCCAGCCGGCGTACGGCACGCCTGCGGCCTCAATGCCGAGGCGCGTCAGCTGCGCGTGGTTGAGGCACCCCAGGCGCAGCCCCACCACCATCAAGACCGGCACCGAGAGCGCGCACGCCAGCTCCGCCATGCTCTCCCGCCGGTTGATCGGGGCGAGCCACCCTCCGGCGCCCTCGATGATCACCCGGTCGCAGGAGCGCCTCAGATCCTCGAACGCGGACACAATCGTGCGCAAATCAACATCGATCTTGGCGTCTTCTGCGGCGATATGCGGTGAAATGGCTGATTCGAAGCAGAAAGGGTTCACTTGACTGTAGCGCAGGGGTACGTTCGAGGCCCGAAGGAGCGCCACAGCGTCCTCGTTGCGCAGTCCCTCAGGCGTGCGCTCGGCCCCCGAGGCGATTGGCTTCATGACGGCGACGCGCTCGCCGCGGGCGGCGAAGGCCCGCACGAGCGCGCAGGCGACGACGGTCTTGCCGATGCCGGTGTCGGTGCCGGTGATGAAAAGCCCGGGCGCGCTCACTTTGATGCGCTCCCCGGTCGCCTGCGGATCGAGTCCGGCGCGATGTGCACCTCTCCCGGCGAGCCTGCGGCGCCCGCACCCCTGCCGCCCCAGCTCGCCCCGTAGATCACCTCGTAGGTCGCCGGGAGTTGCTCGCCGCGGCGGAAGGCCTCATAAGCCCGGCTCACGCGCTCGAGCTTCGCGCGGCCGGTGAGCGTACGCGGCCGGCCGGCGGTCACGTTATGCGCGCCGATCGTCTTCAGATCCCGCATCAGGCTCAGGGTATCGGGGTAGGTCAGCTCGATGCGGTCCACATCCAGCACCGGCTCGGCGAGGCCGGCGCGGATCACGGCATCGCCGACGTCGTGCAGATCGATGAAGCGATTCACGTGCGTGAGCGCGTCGGCCTCCGCCCAGGCGGCGCGCAGCTCCTTGAGCGTATCGGGGCCGAAGGTGCTGAAGGCGAAGAATCCACCGGGCCTGAGGACGCGGCGCACCTCCGCGAGTGCCTCATCGAGCGGCTCGCACCACTGCAGCATCAGGCTCGAGAACACGAGGTCGACGCTCGCGTCCTTAAGCGGCAGGCGCTGCGCGTCGGCGCAGACGCGCTCGAAGCGCCGCCAGGGCGAGAGGTAGCGGCGCGCCTCGCGCAGCATGCCGGGGGCGATGTCGAGCGCGACGACGAGCGCGCCGCGATAGCGGCGCTTGAGCTCGCGCGTCACACGCCCGGTGCCGGCGCCCGAGTCGAGCACCACGCATGGCTTGAAGTCGAAGGCGCCGAGGCGCTCGAGGAGCTCACCCGACACGCGCGCCTGCAGTGCCGCCGCGCTCTCGTAGCGCGCGCTCGCCCGATCAAAGGCGGCGCGCGCCCCGGCGCGGTCGAGCCGGTAGTCCGCCTGCTGCTCAGCCACGTAGGAACCCGCGCAGCAGGTTGGCGAACTGCCCGGGATGGGTGAGGAACGGCACATGTGCCGCGCCGGCGAGGGATTGATAGCGCCCCTTCGGCAGCGCTGCGGCGAGCGCGCGCGAGGCTCCCGGGCGCGTGATGCGGTCGAGCCGCCCGGCGATCACGAGCGCCGGCCGTCGCACCTGCGGCAGCATCGCGCGCAGGTCGCCCTCCTTAAGCCGCGCGAGTCCCCAGGCGAGCGCCTCCGGCCGCGCCCGGCCGTGGCGGATGAGCGCGGTGCGCAGCGTCGCGAGCGCGAGGCCGCGGGTGCGCGCGGCGCAGCCCCGCACGCACAGCTCGAGGAATCCATCCACCGCCCGCACGGGGTCTGAGTGCACGGCCGCGGCGAGCCTCTCGAGCGAGGCGCGCGGCGTGCCGCAGACCCAGCCGGGTGCGGCAAGGAAGCGCGGCGTGGTCGCAACCAGGACCAGCCGCTCGATGCCGGCGGGCAACGCAGCGGCCAGGTCGAGCGCGAATTGTCCGCCGAGCGACCAGCCGAGGAGGCTGTAGCGGGTGGTGAGCGGGGCGAGGGTCTCGTGCACGCGCCACGCCTGCGCGGCCGGGGTATGGGCCGCGGGATCCCAGTCGCTGCGCCCGTGTCCTGGAAGATCTATGGCGATGAGGCGGAAACGCCGCGCGAGGGCTGCAGCCAGGCCATCCCAGACCCGCAGGTTGCTGCCCCAGCCGTGCAGCAGCACCAGGTCGCGCCGCCCCCGTCCGCTCACCTCGCTGTAGAGCGCGCTCACGCAGCGCCCGCCCGGTCGCGATGCGCGCAGGCCCCAGGCAGGGCTGCGACGAGCCGATCGACCTGTGCGTCGGTGTGGGCGGCTGAGAGCGTAACTCGCAGCCGCGCGCTGCCCTTCGGCACGGTCGGCGGCCGGATCGCCACGACGAGAAAGCCGCTCGAGGCGAGCGCGCGCTGCGCGGCGAGCACCGCGGCCTCGCTCCCGAGCACCAGCGGCTGGATGGGGGTGTGTGAGTCGGCGAGCGGCAGGTGCGCCGCGCTCGCCTGGCGGCGGAAGCGCTCGATGAGCGCTGCCAGGCGCTCGCGCCGCCAGGGCTCGGCCTGCGCGACTTTGAGCGCTGCGCGGCTCGCCGCCGCGACCGGCTGCGGCAGCGCGGTCGTGTAGATATAGGGTCGCGCTTTCTGCACCAGGAAGTCGATGAGGTCGGCGCTGCCGGCGACGAAGGCGCCGAAGGAGCCGAACGCCTTGCCGAGGGTGCCGATCAGCACCGGGGCGTCCTCGCTCGAGAGGCCGGCGAGGGCGAGTGCGCCGCCTCCGCCCGCGCCCACGACCCCGAGGCCATGCGCATCATCCACCACCAGCCAGGCCTGCGCGGCGTGCGCGGCAGCGGCGAGCGCGGCGAGCGGCGCCACGTCGCCGTCCATGCTGAACACCCCGTCGGTGGCGATGAGCACCGTGCGCGCGGGATGCTCGCTCGCCAGGCGCGCCGCGGCCCCGGCATCGGCGTGCGCGTAACGCCTGAGCGTCGCCCCCGAGAGCAGCGCGCCGTCGATGAGCGAGGCGTGGCTCAGGCGATCGAGCAGCACGCGCTCGCCGCGCCCCGCGAGGCTCGAGAGCACCGCGAGGTTCGCCATGTAGCCGGTGGAGAAGACCAGCGCGGCCTCACGCTGCGTGAAGGCGGCGAGCTCCTCCTCGAGGAGCGCGTGCTCGCTGCCGTGTCCGCTTACCAGGTGCGAGGCACCGCTGCCGGTGCCGGCCGCGCTCGCGCAATCGCGCATGGCGGAGGCGAGCGAGGGATGGCGCGCGAGGCCTAAGTAGTCATTGGAGCTGAAGTCGACGAACGTGCGGCCGCCGAGCCGCACCAGCGCGCGGTTGCCGGGCTCGGCGAAGCCCTCGACCGTGAGGCGCGCGCGCCGCAACTGTGCGGCTTCGAGCTGCCGCAGCGCCTCAGGCAGCGCCGGCGCGACTCGCTTCATGGCCCGGGTCGTGAGCGGCGGGCGCGCCGGTCGCCACCGCGCCGGTGAGCGCCCGCTCGGCGCTGACGCCCAGCCGCTCGAACAGCCGCCGGTCGCGCTCGACATCGGGATTGCCGGTGGTGAGAAGCCGCTCGCCGTAGAAGATCGAGTTGGCCCCGGCGAGCAGACACAGCGCCTGCAGCTCGTCCGACATCGTCTCGCGGCCCGCCGACAGGCGCACGTGCGCGCGCGGCATCAGTACGCGTGCCACCGCAATGGCACGTACGAAGTCGAACGGATCGACATCCGCGGCGTCCGCGAGCGGCGTGCCGGGCACGCGCACCAGGCGATTGATGGGCACGCTCCCCGGGTGCTCCGCAAGGTTGGCGAGCGTGCGCAGCATCTGCGCGCGGTCGGTGACCGACTCGCCCATGCCGATGATGCCGCCGCAGCACACCTTGAGGCCGGCGGCGCGCACCGCCTCCAGCGTGTCGAGCCGCTCCTGGTAGGTGCGCGTCGTGATGATCTCGCCGTAGAACTCCGCCGAGGTGTCGAGATTGTGGTTGTAGTAATCGAGGCCCGCTTGCTTGAGCTCGGCCGCCTGCGGGCCGGTGAGCATGCCGAGCGTCGCGCAGGTCTCGAGCCCGAGCGCGCGCACCTCGCGCACCATCGCCGCCACCGCGGTGAGCTCGCGCGCCTTGGGTTGGCGCCAGCCGGCGCCCATGCAGAAGCGCGTGGCGCCGGCACGGCGCGCGCGCTCGGCGCACGCGCGCACCGCCTCGATCTCGAGCAGCGGTTCGCGCTCAAGTCCGGTGCCGTAGTGCACGCTCTGCGGGCAGTAGGCGCAGTCCTCGGGGCAGGCGCCGGTCTTGATGGACAAGAGCGTCGACAGCTGCACCGTGTTCGGCTCCTGGAACTCCCGGTGCACGCGCTGCGCGCGGTACAGGAGATCCATGAACGGCAGCGCGAACAGCGCCTCTACCTCGGGCAGCGTCCAGTCGTGGCGGATCGGGGTCGGCGACTCGTAGCTCATGGCTTGCGACCATGCCCGAGGCCCAGGTGTCATGTCAACGGAACGGGTGAGTCAAAGTTGACAATTGCCGCGGCGCACTCAGTGCCGCAGCAGGTGCACGCTGAGCGCCAGGCCGACCCCGAGTGCACCCAGCACGGCGATCAGCACTGCCGCGGCCGCACAGTCCTTGACCACCTTGAGGCGCGGGTGGGCTTGCGGGTGCAGCAGATCGGCGAGCTCCTCGATGGCGGTGTTGAGCAGCTCGGCCGCCAGGACGGCGGCGCTCGCGAGCGCGACCAGCGCCCACCACACGGGCTCGGGCCGCAGCAGCCCGAGAGTCACGAGCACCGCCAGCAGCACGACCGCCTGGGTCCTGAGGCTCGACTCGCTGCGCAGCGCGCCCGCGAGCCCGCGCAGCGCGAACCCGATGCGGGTGGCCAGCGGTTGGTTCTTCCAGGGCACGGCAGCGCGTCTTAGGCGGTGTCAGCGGTACACGTACTGCAGCAGGATGCCGACGAAGACCACGAGGCCGACGTACTGATTGTTCATGAAGGCCCTGAGACATCCGGCCGGGTCGCGCCGGCGGATGAGCCACTGCTGCCACACGAACAGCACCCCCGCGGCGATCACGCCGGCGTAGTACCAGCGGCCGAAGTGCATGTCGTGCCCCGCAAGATACAGCGCGTACAGCATCATCGCCTGCATGACACCGATCAGCAGCTTATCCATGTCGGCGAACAGGATGGCGCTCGACTTCACGCCGATGCGGATGTCATCCTCGCGGTCGATCATCGCGTAGATGGTGTCGTACATGGACGCCCAGATCACCGCCGCGAAATACAGCACCCACGCCTCGCGCGGCAGCGTGCCGGTCTGCGCCGCGAACGCCATGAGCACGCTCCAGCCGCCGAAACAGATGCCGAGGTAAAGCTGCGGGATCGGAAACACGCGCTTCACGAATGGATAGGAGATGGTAAGGAGCGCGCCGACCACGGCGAGCTTGACGGTGAGCTCATCGAGCCGCGTGACGAGGTAGAGCGCGAGCGCGCCCAGCAGCACGGCGAGAGCGAGCGCTTCGCTCGGGGCGATGAGGCGCGCGGCGAGCGGCCGATCGCGCGTGCGGCGGACGTGCGGATCGATGTCGCGGTCGGCGAAGTCGTTGAGCACGCAACCGGCGGCACGCATCACCACCACGCCGAGCACGAACACGACCAGCACTTTGGGAATGGGCCGTCCGCCGCCGGCGACCCACAGCGCCCACAGCGCCGGCCACAGCAGCAGCCACGTCCCGACCGGCCGATCGAGCCGCATGAGCCGCCCGTAGCCGCTCAAACGCCGCCCCAGACGGTAGGAGAACGGTGCCTCCGGAAAGCGCGGCGGCGCGGCAGGCGGCGGCGAGTCGAGCTCCGGTGCTGCGGCTGACATGCGACTCAACGGTAGCACAGCCACCGCCAGATCCAGGACTTCAGCCGACGCGCCCGTAGCGCTCGCCGGCGCCGATCCAGCGCGCGATGAGCGCGCCGCTCGCTGGCGCGTCGGACTCGAGCTGCGCGGCCGCCGTGTGCACGCGCGGCAACAGGTCGGCATCGCGCATCAGGTCCGCGACCCGCAGTTGCGCGAGCCCGGTCTGGCGCGTGCCGAGCAGCTCCCCCGGCCCGCGCAGCTCCAGATCGCGCCGCGCGATCTCGAAGCCGTCGCTGGTCGCGCGAATGACTTTCAGGCGTGCGCGCGCCGCCGGCGAGAGCGGTGCGCGGTACAGCAGCACGCAGCTGCTCGCGTTCGTGCCGCGCCCGACGCGGCCGCGCAGCTGATGCAGCTGTGCGAGCCCCATGCGCTCGGCGTTCTCGATCACCATGAGGGTCGCGTTCGGCACATCCACCCCGACCTCTATCACCGTGGTTGCGACCAGCAGCTGCAGCCGGGCGGCCTTGAAGGCGAGCATCGCGCGCTCCTTGGCGGCGCTCGGCATGCGCCCGTGCACCAGTCCGACGGTCACCCCGGGGAGCGCCGCGGCGAGCGAGGCGGCGGTCTCTTCGGCAGCCTGGGCGCGCAGCTCGTCCGATTCTTCGATCAGCGGGCACACCCAGTACACCTGGCGGCCGGCGCGGCACGCGCCGACGATTCGCTCCACGACCTCGGCGCGCCGCTCCGCGGGCAGCACCACGGTCTGCACGGGGGTGCGGCCCGGTGGCAGCGCATCGATCACCGAGATGTCGAGATCGGCGTACGCGGTCATCGCCAGGGTGCGCGGAATCGGGGTCGCCGTCATGATGAGCTGATGCGGCAGGCGTCCCGCTGCCTGCCCCTTCTCGGAGAGCCTGAGGCGCTGCTGCACTCCGAAGCGGTGCTGCTCGTCGACGATGATGAGTGCGAGGGCGGCGAACCCGATGCCCTCCTGAAAGAGCGCGTGCGTCCCCACCACGATGCGGATCTCACCCGAGGCGAGCCCGTCCAGCGCGCTGCGGCGGGTGCGCGCCGGCTGCCCGCCCGAGAGCAGCGCCACCGGGATACCGAGCGGCCGGAACCAGGCATCGAAGGAGCGCCAGTGCTGCTCGGCGAGGAGCTCCGTGGGGGCCATGAGCGCTGCCTGATGACCGGCGCCGGCGGCACGGGCGGCCGCGGCCGCCGCGACCACGGTCTTGCCGCAGCCGACGTCGCCCTGCAGCAGCCGCACCATGGGCACCCCGCTCCCGAGGTCGGTCTCCACCTCCTCGAGTGCGCGCGCCTGCGCGCGCGTGAGCGCGAACGGCAGCGCGCCGAGGAAGCGCCGCGCGAGAGCTGCGGAGTCGGTGAGCGGCCACGCCGGATCGCTCTTCAACAGCTGCTTGCGCTGGCGCAGCGCCAGGTGATGGGCGAGCAGTTCCTCGAAGGCGAGCCGCCGCTGTGCCGGGTGGCGCCCGGCGGCGAGCTCGGCGAGCTGCGCCTCGCGCGGCGGGCGGTGCAAATAGCGCAGCGCCTCGAGCAGCGGCGGCAGTCCCTCCGGGAGCCCCGAGCGCGGTGGCAGAAAGTCGGCGACGCCGGTGCGGGCGACCTCATCGAGCGCCTGGCCGATGAGCGCGCGCAGCCGCGCCTGCGGTACGCCTTCCGTGAGGGGGTAGATCGGGGTGAGCGTCTCCTCGAGCGGTGCGGGGCCAAGCGCAAGCCGGCGGTACTCCGGGTGCACCATCTCGAGCCCGAGCGGGCCGCGGCGTACCTCGCCGAAGCAGCGCACGCGCGTGCCGCGCGCCAGCCCCTGGCTCTGGCTGGCGGAGAAGTAGAAGAAACGCAGCGTCAGGAACCCCGAGCCGTCCGAAACGCGCGACAGCAGCTGGCGGCGGCGGCGGTACGCCACCTCGGTGAGCTGGATCTCGCCCTCGACCGCGACGCGCATCCCTACGGCGAGCGAGCCGATCGGACAGATGCGCGTGCGATCCTCGTAACGCAGCGGCAGCAGGAAGAGGAGATCGGCGATGCGCCGCACCCCGAGCCGCTCGAGGCGCTCACCGAGGGCTGCGCCTACGCCGCGCAGAGTCGTTACCGGGCGCAGCGCCGCATCGGCGCGCAGCGCGGAGTGCGCCGCGTCGGCGTCCGGCGAGACCGCTGCCGGCGACGGAATGGCGGCGCCTCTCAGCCGAGATGCAACACGCACTCGATCTCGATCTGCGCGCCGCGCGGCAGTTGCGCGACGCCGATGGTGGAGCGTGCCGGGTAGGGCTTGGCGAAGTAGCCCGCCATGACCTCGTTGACCGTGGGGAAATGCGCCAGGTCGGTGAGGAAAATGGTGAGCTTCACCGCATCGTCGAGTGAGCCGCCGGCGGCCTCGGCCACGGCCTTGAGGTTCTCGAACACGCGGCGCGTCTGGGTCTCGATGTCGCCGATCACCAGCTGCATGGTGGCGGGCTCGAACGGCACCTGCCCGGAGAGGTACACGGTGTCGCCGGCGCGCACCGCCTGCGAGTAGGTGCCGATCGCCTGCGGCGCGCGATCGGTATGAATAATCTTGCGGCTCATCGGCTTACATCCTCCTGGTGGTGTCCCGCGACAGCGGCCCGCGCGCGCAGCGTAGCGCGCTTCAGCCGCGGCTATCTGTCTCGCTCTCGGCGAGGTGCTCATCGCGCGCCCGTGCGGCGATCGAGCGCGCCACCCGCGTGACGTCCGGCATGCGGCGGATCACGCGCACCAGGCGCGCCAGCTGGCGGCGATCGCGCACCCGCAGCTCGAAGGTCAGCACCGCCGCATCGCTGTCCTGCTCGTCGATCGACACGTGGTCGATGTTGGTCTCGGTGCTGGCGATCGCCGCGGCGACCGCCGCCAGCACGCCGGTACGATTGACGACGTTGACGCGGATCTCGGAGGAGAACAGCCGGTCGGGCGCGGCCTGCCAGCTCACCGGCAGCCAGTTCTCCGGGTGCTTGCGATAGTCCTCGACGTTCACGCAGTTCTCGCGATGGATGACGATGCCGCGCCCGGCCGAGAGGAAGGCAAAGATCGGATCGTAGGGGATCGGGAAGCAGCAGCGCGCGTAACTGACCAGCAGCCCCTCGGTGCCGGCGATGGCGAGCGGCGCCGGCGCCGCCTTGCCGTCCGCGGCAGGCTCCCCGGGCAGCAGGCGGCGCGCGATCAGCGGAGCGAGGCGCTCGCCGAGGCCGATCTTCTCGTACAGCTCATCGAGATCCTTCATGCCGAGCTCACCGAGCGCCGCCTGCTGCACCTCCGGGTTCACCTCATCGAGCGGCAGCCCGAACTCGCGCAGCGCCTGGGTGAGCAGGCGCTGGCCGAGCGCCATCGCCTCGGTACGGCGCAGGCCCTTCAGGTAGTGGCGGATCGCGGTGCGCGCCTTGGCGGTGACCGCGAAGTTCACCCAAGCGGGATTCGGGGTCGCGCCCTTGGCGGTGATGATCTCGACCGTCTGGCCGTTGCGCAGCACGGTGCGCAGCGGCGTCAAGCGCCGGTCGATCTTGGCGGCGACGCAGCGGTTGCCGACGTCGGTGTGCACCGCGTACGCGTAGTCGACCACCGTGGCGCCTGATGGCAGACGCAGGATCTGCCCCTTGGGGGTGAAGACGTAGACCTTGTCGGGGAACAGGTCGACCTTGACGCTCTCGAGAAACTCCTCCGAGGAGCCGGCCTCCTGGAGCGAGACGAGGTTGGAGAGCCACTCGCGCGTGCGCTCCTGCTGTACCGAGTCGGTGACATCGCCCGCCTTGTACTTCCAGTGTGCGGCGATGCCGGACTCGGCCACGCGGTGCATGTCGGCGGTGCGCAGCTGCACCTCGATCGGCACGCCGTTCGGCCCGAACAGCGTCGTGTGCAGCGACTGGTAGCCGTTGATGCGCGGGATGGCGATGTAATCCTTGAAGCGCCCCGGCATGGGCTTGAAGAGAGCGTGCACGGCGCCGAGCGCCCGGTAGCAGGTGTCCGGCCGGTCGACGATGATGCGGATGCCGTAGACGTCGACGATCTCGTTGAGCAGCGAGCGCTTGCGGCGCATCTTCTTATAGATGCTGTACAGGTGCTTCTCGCGCGTCTCGACCTCGGCCTGGATGTCGCTCTTCAGCAGCGCCGCCTTCAGCTGCTGCTCGATCTTCTTGAGGAACTCCTTCTGATTGCCGCGCGCGCGGCGCAGCGTGCGCTCCAGCACCTGGTAGCGGCGCGGGTAGAGCGCCTTGAAGCCTAAGTCCTCGAGCTCGAGCTTGATGTTGTAGAGCCCGAGGCGCTCGGCGATCGGCGCGTAGATGTCGAGCGTCTCGCGGGCGATCGCCCGCCGGCGCGCCGGCGCCATCGCCTCGATGGTGCGCATGTTGTGGGTGCGATCGGCGAGCTTGACGAGGATCACCCGCAGGTCGCGCACCATCGCTAGCAGCATCTTGCGGAACGACTCGGCCTGGGCCTCCTCGCGGCTCTTGAACTTGATCTGGTCGAGCTTGGTCACCCCGTCGACCAGCTCGGCGACGTCGGCGCCGAAGCGCGCCGCCAGCTGGTCCTTCGGCGTCGGGGTGTCCTCGATGACATCGTGCAGGATCGCCGCGACGATGGTGTCGGTGTCGAGGTGCAGGTCGGCGAGGATGGCAGCCGCCGCCACCGGGTGAGCAATGAAGGGCTCGCCGGAGAGGCGCTTCTGTCCCTGGTGGACCGAGGCGCCGAACTCGGCGGCCTCGCGGATGCGTCCGACCTGCTCGGGGGCCAGATAGCTGCCGGCGGTCGCCAGCAGCTCTTTCAACCCCGGGGTGCGTCTTCCGCCGGGCAGCAGTCCCAGGAGCGAAGACGCATAGTCCATGGGTCGGGCGCGGTCGTCAGTCTCCGAGTCCGAACTGCGGGGCGCGGAAGTTGGACTGGTTATCCGCGTCGGGCACTGCGGGCTCGGGCGCCGGCTCCGGCTCGCGCAGCATCTCCGCCGTAACGTTGCCGGCGGCGATCTCGCGCAGCGCGAGCACCGTCGCCTTGTCGTTCTCGAGGGGTACGGTAGCCTCCGCCCCGTTGGCGAGCCGGCGCGCACGCTGCGCCGCCAGCAGCACCAGCTGGAAGAGGTTGTCGACGTTGTGCAAGCAGTCTTCTACGGTGATTCGGGCCATGGGTCGTCTGAGAGTGATACCCGCGCGGGCTGCGCAGGGCCTTTAACTATAAGCGAAAAGTGCCCGTGCCGGCCAGTCGGACAAGGCCGGCGTCAGCCCGGCGGGCGCGCCGCGCTCAGGGGTGCGGTGGCTCGGCCGTAGCCGGGTCGCGGTATCCGGCCGCCTTCAGCCGCTCAAGCGTCAGCGCGCGGGCGGGACGGAGCCTGCCGAGCGTCACCTCATCCGGCAGGTGACGCAGCTGCGCGAGCTCCGCCTGCGTTATGGTCGCCGGGAAGTCCGGGAAAGCATCCACCAGATTGCGCATCTCGGTGCCGAGCACCCAGTGCTTCTCGAGCGCCGCGAGGATGAGGTCGATCTCCGCGGCGATCTGCGCGGGGCTCAGGTGTGAGGGATCAGCGTCGCTCAGGTCATAGCGCTCGGCCTCGAGCACCGCCATGGTCGCCGCCAGCGCCATCTGCCACTCCCGGTCGAGCGTCGCGTAGAGATCGCTGTACCGCTCGAGCTCCTCGCGCGGCATGAGCGCGGCCACGCCGTTCTCGCGGGCCGCATCCCAGGCGGCGGTCGTAACGGAAAGCGCGCTGGTGTGCCACAGCAGCACCCCGGGGAGCTGCTCCTGCGCCGTACCGGGATGCTGCTGCAGGTACCGCAGCACCAGCAGGTTGTTCTGCAGCTCCGCGACCCCCCAGTGCCAGGCGCGGGTCTGCTGCGCGAGCGTGGCGCGATTCTCGGCGCGCTCCTGCGCCAGTGCGCGGCGAGTGTCGGCGATCTGGTGGCGGTGATGCAGGTACTCGACGAGCTGCTGCGCACTGATCGCAAGTCCCAGACCGATGGCGATGATGACGATGTGGATGAAGAAGTCCCGCCAGCTGTGGATGGCGCCGTGGACCGGATGTACTTCCAGCATGGGGGGCGGAGGCTCCTGCGATATGGCGGCAGGCTGAGCGCGCGGCTCGCCGGCGTTGGCTTCAGGGGGGCGCTGCGCCGGCGCTGGCGGCTCTGGCTCGGTCTCGGACATCGGCCTCGAGATCCTTCAGGGCGCGGCCAGCAGCTCGGCGATGAGCGGCGCGAGCTGCGGGCGGTCGCTGCGCAGCTCCTCGCCGTGGCCATCGACGATGCGCTTGAGCTCGGCGACCGCCTGCTCGAATTGGTCGTTGACCACCACGTAGTCGAATTCCCGGTAGTGGGACATGTCGCCGACCGCATCCTTGAGGCGCCGGCGGATCACCTCGGACGTATCGGTCGCGCGCCGCGCGAGGCGCTCGGCGAGCGCCGCCCGAGCCGGCGGCAGGATGAAGATGGTGACGCAGTCCGGCATCGCCCGGCGCACCTGCTGCGCGCCCTGCCAGTCGATCTCGAGCAGCACATCGTGGCCCTGCGTGAGCTCACGCTCGACGAAGGCGCGCGCGGTGCCGTAGCTGTTGTCGAACACCTGGGCGTGCTCGAGGAACTCGCCGCGCTGCACCAGCTGCGCGAACTGCGGCTTCGACACGAAGTGGTATTCGCGCCCGTCGCTCTCGGTCGGACGGCGCGTACGGGTGGTGTGCGAGATCGACAGCCGCAGGTGCGGCTCGCTCGCGAGCAGCGCCTTCACCAGCGAGGTCTTGCCGGCGCCGGAGGGAGCCGAGATGACGAACAGCTTGCCGCGCTTCATGGGCGCGAATATACGCCGTGCGACTCAAGCGTCGCGACGAGCGCACGCGTCGCGAGTGCCCGATGGCTCACCCGGTTCTTCTCTTCGGCCGAGAGCTCGGCGGCGGTGTGTTGCCCGCCCGCCGGGATGAAGGCCGGATCGTAGCCGAAGCCACCGCGGCCGCGCGGCGCAAGCGCGATGTGCCCCTCCCAGGTGCCGTGCGCGATGAGCGGCGCCGGATCCTCCGCCGCTCTCACCCACGCCACGACGCACTGGTAGCGCGCGCTGCGCCGGGCCGGCGCAACGCCTTCGAGCTCAGTGAGGAGCAGCGCGAGGTTGGCCGCATCGCTCGCGCCCTCACCGGCGTAGCGCGCCGAGCGCACACCCGGGCGGCCATGCAGCGCGTCGACCTCGAGGCCCGAGTCGTCGGCGAGCGCCGGCAGCTGCGCGACGAGCGCGGCGTGGCGCGCCTTGAGAAGCGCGTTGGCCAGGAAGGTGGTGCCGGTCTCCTCGATCGAGCCGATGCCGAGCGCCTGTTGTGACAGCAGCTCGAGCCCGTAGGGCGCGAGCAGTGCCGCGAGCTCGCGCAACTTGCCGGGGTTGGCGCTCGCGAGGACGACGCGCTTCACGGCGCGCTGAGCAGCGTCGCCTGCTGCGCCAGCAGCTCGCCGATGCCGTGCGCGGCGAGATTCAGCAGCGCATCGAGCTCGTGACGGCGGAATGCGTGTCCCTCGGCGGTGCCCTGGATCTCGATGAAGGCGCCGCCGTTGTTCATCACCACGTTCATGTCGGTCTCGGCCTGCGAGTCCTCGGCATAGTCGAGATCGAGCACCGGCACGCCGCCGACGATGCCGACCGAGACCGCCGCCACCTGGCCGTGCAGCGGACTCGCGGCGATCTGCCGGCGCGCACTCAGCCGCTCGCAGGCCTGTGCAAGCGCGACATAGGCGCCGGTGATGGCTGCCGTGCGCGTGCCGCCATCGGCCTGCAGCACGTCGCAGTCGAGGGTGACGGTGCGTTCGCCGAGCGCCTTGAGATCCACCACCGCGCGCAGCGCGCGGCCGATGAGACGCTGGATCTCCTGCGTGCGACCGCTCTGGCGGCCGCGCGCCGCCTCGCGGGCGGTGCGCGTGTGCGTGGCGCGCGGCAGCATGCCGTATTCGGCGGTGATCCAGCCCTGTGACTTGCCGCGCAGGAACGGCGGCACGTTGTCCTCGACGCTCGCGGTGCACAGCACCTGCGTGTCGCCGAACTCGACGAGCACCGAGCCTTCGGCGTGCTTGCCATGGGCGCGCGAGAAGCGCACCGGGCGCAGCTCATCGGGGGCGCGTCCCGAGGGTCTCGCCATGCGGCTAGTCTCCCAGCCAGCGCAGCGCGGCTGCTGAGGTGTTATCGCTCCCGTGGCCGGCGCGCTTGACCGCGCGGCTGCCGAGATCGAGCAGCTCGGTGCGCAGCTGGCCGCTGCCGCCATTCAACCCCGCGGCCACTTCCGGATCCTTGAGCGGTCCCCAGAAGCCATCGGTGCACACCAGCAGCAGGTCGTCGGGCTCGATGGGGCGGCGGCGGCTGAGCGACATGTCCGGCAGGATCGGATCGCCGCCGAGACAGCACTCGACGAAATTGCGCATCGGATGGGTTTGCGCCTGCTCGGCGTTGATCAGCCCTTCGCGCAGCAGCAGCTCTACGTGGCTGTGATCACGGCTGCGCGCCACCAGCTGCCCGCGGCGTACGTGATAGACGCGGCTGTCGCCGACGTGCGCCCACCAGCTGGCGTGCTCCTGCACGAGGCACACGGCGCAGGTGGCGCGCGGGCGTTGCTCCATCGGCAGCTGCGTGCCGAGCTTCACGACCTCCTCGTGGGCGCGCCCCAATGTGACGTGCAGGAAGCCGAGCGGATCGAACAGCGGCTGCGGCGAGTGCCAGAACGCCTCGGTGATCACCTGCTGCGTCACCTGCGCGGCGCGCGCGCCGTGCGCGTGTCCGCCCATGCCGTCGACCGCGACCAGGAGCGCTGCGTGCTCGGCCACCGCGGCGCTCACCCGATCCTGATTCTCCTCACGCCCGCCCAGCAGGCTGATGTCGGCGTATTCGACCCGCAAGAAGATTCCACTGCATCTGTTAGACTTGTCCGGACTTTATATCACCCCCGCCAGCATGATCGCGAGCATGACCGGCTTCGCGCGCCGTGAAGCCACCGGAGAGTGGGGCGCGCTGGTGTGCGAGATACGCAGTGTCAATCACCGCTTCCTCGAGGTGGGCTTTCGCCTGCCCGACGAGCTGCGCTCGGCCGAGGCCGAGCTGCGCACGCGTCTCGCCGCGCGGCTGCGACGCGGCAAGGTCGACTGCGCGATGAACTACCGGCGCCCCTCGGGCGCCGGAGCCGTGCTCGAGGTCGACCGGGTGGCGCTCGAGCGGCTCGCGGCCGCGGCGCAGACGGTGGCGCGAGCGCTGCCGGGACCAGCGAACATGAACGTGCTCGACGTGCTGCGCTGGCCCGGCGTGCTGCGCGAGGATGCAACCGGCAACGAGCCGCTGCTGGCGGCCGCCGGCGCGTTGTTCGCGGCGACGGTCGATGAGCTGGCCGCGGCACGCGGCCGCGAGGGGCAGCGGCTGCGCGAGCTCCTCGAGCAGCGCTGCGGCGCGCTCGAAGGCCTGATTGCCGCCGTGCGGGCACGTCTGCCCGAGGTGCAGTCACGCGCGCGTACGCGTCTCGCCGAGCGTCTCGCCGAGCTCACCGCCAGCGTCGATCGCGAGCGCCTCGAGCAGGAGCTCGCGCTGCTGCTGCAGCGCCTCGACGTCGACGAGGAGCTCGAGCGGCTCACCGGTCATGTCGAGGAGGTGCGCCGCGTGATCGGTGGGGCCGAGCCGGCCGGGCGGCGGCTCGACTTCCTCATGCAGGAGCTCAATCGCGAAGCCAACACGCTGTCCTCGAAGTCGCAGGACCTCGAGACGACGCGCAGCGCGGTCGATATGAAGGTCGTCATCGAGCAGATGCGCGAGCAGGTGCAGAACGCCGAGTAGATACTGCCTCTGATGGCCACGCCACCGGTCACAGATCACAAAACCAACAGCGGTGCGTTGTTCGGCAGGACGTCACGCAACTCCGAGCGGGTGATAGTGCCCATCAACGACGGCGCGCTCAGCGTCGCGGCGCACGGCCCGGCTTTCTACTGCGTGCATTCCGCCTCGGGGATGGCGGGCACTGATTTTCTGGCTCTGGCGAGTCGTTTCGAGCCCGCCATACGGTTTTACGGCGTCCAGGCGCCGGCGAGTCAGATGCTGGACGCGAAATTCGCCAGCTCGCTGGATGCCATCGCCGAGTACTACACGGAGGCGCTGGTCAAATTTCAGCCGACCGGCCCATTCGTGCTCGGGGGCTACTGTCTCGGGGCGATCATCGCGCTTGCCGTGGCGCAGAAGCTGCGCGAGCGCGGCAGAGAGGTCGGACCCCTGCTCGCTATCGATGGCGCGCCGGAGAATACCGGCGCCGCTCTGCCGCATTGGTCACCACGCTATTGGCTCGAGTTGGGTCGCAATCTGCGGCGTTGGCTCGTGCAAGGAGAGTGGGTGAGGAGTCGGACGCTAAAGTCCCTGGCAGGGGGCGTGAGGAAAAGCTTGCGGAAAAAAGCGTACGCCATCGGCCGGGCCGCGCTCGGGCTGAAGCGAGGCGAAACCTGGAGCCGCGGATACTCGATAGACGGAATAATGGACCTCTCCCCCTATCAACCCGCGCACCGGGCGTTCATCAACCGGCTTTACGGCGCGGTGCTTACCTACGTGCCGCGGGAATACTCCGGAGCTGTCGTCGTCTATGAGGCGCAGGTGACGCCGCTCCTGTCCGCGCCGCAGATCGGCCACGCGTGGCGCAAATTCGCCCCGCAGTCCGCGGTGGTCCGGGTCCTCGGAACACACATCGGCATGATGCATGAGCCGTACGTCGAGGCTCTCGCACAGGACATGCGCTCGCGGATCGCAGGGTTTTTCTCAGCGCGGTCCGGGTGAGCCGCTATTCTCAGGGCAGCAGTTTGCGCAGCGCCGGCGTCGTTAGCTCGTCGATGTGGCGAAATGCCGGTGCGATCTTCTCGATCTGATCGGCGCCCACCTGGTACTGCTCGAAGTACACCCGCCACTCGCGCACGATCGACCACACTCTGGCGATGCTGTCAGCCGCTGCCTGCGCGGACAGCGTGAACATCTCGCGCCCCGCAAAGGCGTTGTCGAGGGTTGCGCTGCGCCCCCCGGGCCCGACACCGAGGTGCAGTCGCCGCTCGGCTGCGAGACTCGCCCGCGGCACGACGTCGTAGAGCGGACTTAAGCGCCAGCCGGGAAGTTGTGCATCCCACACGAAGCCGTGGTTGCGCAGGTGATCGTCGTCGTTGTTGACGAGGATGTTGAAGACCAGGCGCTCGAACAGCTCGCGGTTGTTGTCCCGTATCACGCTCGGGTGGCAGTAACGGCGCACCGCCTGTGCCAGGTCGCCGTACGACTTGTCGGGTGAGTCCAGCTCGTCACAGGCGAGCAGCGTGAGCGCGCTGACGAAGCCGAGGCGCTTCTCGGCCAGCCCGTAGGCTGGCGCCGTGTCGCGGAAATTCTCCGGCAGCGATGCATTCTCGCCGGCCTTGGCCCAATAGCGATCGAAGCGGCGGATGAGCATGACGGTCCGCGAGCCGAGCTGCAGCAGCCGAAGCTGCGGCACGGTGAGACCCGCGGCGGCCGCGAGGCGCAGCGTCGCCGTCTCGATGACGGGAATCGCCAACGTGTCTCTGCGGCTCGGAAATTTGGCGAGCCACAACACCCGCTCCTCGTCACGCACCGTAGCCTTCGGCCGGGCGCCGCCGAGCGCGCTGCCTTCGGCGAAGATCTCCTCGAGTTGGGGCGGCACCGGCAGGCCCTCGTCGATACGCTGCGCAGCCTCCAGCAGGTATTCGAGATGATTCCAGCTGCCAAACCCCGGCGTGGCCGAGGAATCGCGCGCCGAGCGGATATCGAGCGCGCCAACGCGTTGGCTGCCGGCATGTACCAGGTACGCCGACTCCGGCAGGCTGTTGGCGGGCACCTTGAGACGCGACTCGATGACTCGCCTGCCCCAGGCATCGGGAGCTGCATCGCGGATCCCGCCGAAGCTAGGCAGGTTGTTGGGTGGGAACAGTGCCTTGCCGCGCACGCCCAGCCGGTCTCGCAGGCTGAGACTTACGGGATCCACTTCGAGGGCGTCCGGACGCTGCAGATAGCGCAGCCCGTACGCGAACGTGCAGGAGAGGAGGTTTGCGCCGTCCTCGCTCAGCGTGAGCTGGCCGCACGGCACCCAATCGGTATCGAGATAGGCGAAGACGAACAGTCTCTGGTCGGTCGCACTCATGGCTTTTAGAAGTCGATCTCATCGAGCTCGCGTTTGGACAACTGCCGCGCCCGTCGCCGCTGCTCGCGCGCACTGAGAGCGGCGAGCGCCGGATCGCTCTGCGACAGCAGCTCGAGCAATGTCTTGCCCGGCACGACGGCCTCCAGGTAGCGCAACACCTGACCCACCGCGATTCCAGGATCACCTTTCTCAAGCCGATAGGCGGTGTTGCGCGACACACCGGCGCGCAGCGCCGCCTGGTCCTGCCTGATGCCGCGGGCGATCCGCAAACGGGCGAGGGCCGATCCGAGGCGCTTCGCCTCGGCAGCCTGGCTCGGGCTCAATACCGCTGCCTGTTTGACCTTCATGCTCGTTTAATCGCTCAGAAGTGAAGTAATGCTCGATTAATCATTCATTAGTCTATCCCGGATGCTCCGACCGCACAATCCATGTGCACTTTAAATCGATCATTAACGACTTAAAGAATGATTAATCGATCCAAAGCAGACAAGCGAGGTCAATCGCCTCAAACGCGGTAGTTTGTGCCATGGCCCTCGACACTCCGCCGCTGGCGCTCTACGTCCACTTTCCCTGGTGCGTGCGCAAGTGCCCGTACTGTGACTTCAACTCGTACACCCTGCACGGTGAGCTCGCCGCGGCGCCGTACGTCGGGCGTCTGATCCGTGATCTCGAGGCGCAGTGCGCTGGTGTTAGTGGGCGCGAGGTCGTGAGTGTGTTCCTCGGCGGCGGGACGCCGAGCCTGTTCTCCCCGGAGTTGATCGGGCGGCTGCTGGCAGGCGCGCGGCGCCATGTGGCACTCGCGCCCGACGCCGAGGTGACGCTGGAAGCGAATCCCGGCGCCATCGAGCGCGGCGCATTCGCCGAGTACCGCGCCGCCGGCGTGACCCGCGTGTCGCTCGGCGCGCAGAGTTTCGATGCGGACCGCCTCGCAGCGCTCGGGCGCATCCACTCACCCGCCGAGACCCGTCGCGCCGCCGCCGAGCTGCACGCCGCGGGATTGAGCAATTTCAACCTCGATCTCATGTATGCATTGCCGGGACAGGCGCCGGCCGGCGCGCTGCGCGACGTCGAAGAAGCCCTCGCGCTCGAGCCGGCGCACCTCTCGCACTACCAGCTGACGCTCGAGCCGGGCACGGTGTTCGCCGCGCAGCCGCCGCCACTGCCGGATGAGGACCAGGCCGCGGTGATGCTCGAGGAGTGTGGCGCGCGGCTCGCGGCCGCGGGCTTCGCGCGCTACGAGGTTTCCGCCTACGCACGGCGCGCACGTCAGTGCCGCCACAACCTCAACTACTGGACCTTCGGCGATTATCTGGGGGTCGGCGCGGGCGCCCACGGCAAGCTGAGCTTCCCGGGGCGCGGCGCGATCGTGCGTACCGTGCAGCCGCGCGAGCCGCGGCGCTATCTCGCCGCGCGTCCCGGCGAGCTGACACGGCGGGAGGTTCACCCCAGCGAGCTGCCGTTTGAGTTCATGCTGAATGCGCTGCGGCTGACGGCCGGGTTCGCGCTCGGGGACTTCAGCGCCCGCACCGGTCTCGAAGAGAGCGCGATTGCGGCACCGCTCACGGCACTGCTCGGGCGCGGCCTGCTTGAGCGCACCGCCGAGGGCTACCGGCCGAGCGAGCTGGGGCTGCGCTTCCTCAACGATCTTGTAGTTGAATTTATGACGGAAATGCCAGAAATGTCCGACGCTTTTGCATTGTCAATCGCCGCCGGCGGCGCCGCCCGGGACGGCGGCCGACCCTTATTCACAGGCGCGGAGGGCCGCATCGCAGAATGAGTGAATTACGCGGCAAAGCGCCCAAGCCGCTGAACGAGATCAACATAAGTCATTGAAAAAGCGCATTAAAAATGTCTGATCAAAATTTGATCAAGGTAACAATTATGCAATGTGACTGCGAAAACGCGCCCTCGCGGGGCTCGCCGTCCACAGACTTGTCCACAGGTTCTGTGGATAAGGAACTGCCCGGCACGCCGCACCTTCCGGGCCCGGAGCTTGATGCGGACCTGAGCTGCCGCTAGACTCCCGCGCCCTTTAATTCGCGCGTTCCCCGCCCCATAGTGCGCTGGACGCCTTAAGCACGACGAGCCCGCCATGAAAGCCGCCATCCACCCCGAGTACAAAGAGATCACCGTCGTCTGCACGTGCGGCAACACGTTCAAGACGAGCTCGACCCTCGGGCACGATCTGCAGGTCGAGGTGTGCTCGAACTGCCATCCGTTCTACACGGGCAAGCAGAAGATCGTCGACACCGCCGGGCGCGTCGACAAGTTCCGCAAGAAGTACGCGGCCGCCGCCGCCCCGAAGTAAACAACGCCGCAAGGTTTCTCTCTCCTTCGAGTGAGGCCGGGTGCGCCGCCTCACAGTGAGCGGTCGCGCGCCTTGATTGTCGTGCACGGTCCATGTAAACAGCGGACCATGTAACTCTCACTTGTCTCACGCGTAACTGCGCCGCCGAGCGGCGCGGGTGCGGGTATGGAAGCCGCGGCGCACATGACCGAGAAGACCTTCACACTCACCGACCCCGCCACCGGACGCAGCGCCGCGCTGCCGGTGCGCAGCGGCACCATCGGGCCGGCGGCCCTCGACATCGCGACGCTCCACAAAGAGCTCGACGTCTTCACCTACGACCCGGGCTACGCCACCACCGCGGCGGTCGAGAGCCGCATCACCTACATCGACGGCGACGCGGGCGTACTGCTGCATCGCGGCTATCCAATTGAGCAGCTGGCGGAGCACAGCTCGTTCATGGAGGTGGCGTATCTGCTGCTGCTCGGCGAGCTGCCGACCGCCAAGCAGCTCGATGAGTTCATCGGCAACATCCGCTATCACACGATGATCAATGAGTGGCTGTTGCGCTTCTTCAACGGCTTCCACGCCAATGCGCATCCCATGGCGATGGTGTCCGGAGTGGTGGCGTCGATGGCCGCGTTCTATCACGACACGATGGACATCCATAACCCGCGCCACCGCGAGATCTTCGCCCATCGCATCATCGCCAAGCTGCCGACCATCGCCGCGGCCGCACACAAGCACTCGCTCGGCCAGCCGTTCATCTATCCGCGCAACGATCTCGATTACGCGAGCAACGTGCTCAACATGCTGTTCGCCGTGCCCTGCGAGCCCTACCGGCTCGATCCGGTGGCCAGCAAGGCGCTCGACCTGTTGTTCGTGCTGCACGCCGATCACGAGCAGAACGCCAGCACCTCGACCGTGCGGCTCGCCGGCAGCACCGGCGCCAATCCGTACGCGGCGATCTCCGCGGGCGTCTCCGCGCTCTGGGGTCCGGCGCATGGCGGCGCCAACGAGGCGGTGCTGGCGATGCTCGAGCAGATCGGCTCGGTCGACAACATTCCCAAGTACCTGGCGATGGCGAAGGACAAGTCGAGCCATTTCCGGCTCATGGGCTTCGGTCACCGCGTCTACAAGAATTTCGATCCGCGCGCCAAGATCATCCGCGAGATGTGCCACAAGGTGCTGAGCGCGCTCGGCCGCAGCGACAATCCGCTGTTCGAGCTGGCGCTGCGTCTGGAGGAGATCGCCTTGAAGGACGAGTACTTCCTGTCGCGCAAGCTGTACCCGAACGTCGATTTCTATTCCGGCGTCATCTACAGCGCGATCGGCATCCCGCGCTCGATGTTCACGGTGATGTTCGCGATCGCGCGCACCGTCGGCTGGGTGGCGAACTGGCAGGAGATGATCTCCGACCCCGGCATGCGCATCGGCCGGCCGCGCCAGCTGTACACCGGCCCGATGCGGCGCGAGTACCGCGCGATCGGCAAGCGCAGCTAGCCGAGCTTCTGCTCGAGCAGCGCCTCGACCTCGAAGGCGTTCGCGCGCCGCATCGGCCGCCCGTCGACCGGACTCACCGGTGCCTGGCGGATGCCGTCGGCCGGAAACACCGTGGCTTCGATCGGCTGGTCGCCGACGCTGAAGCGCACGCCCGGGAAGGGCCGCACGCGCTCGGCGTCGAGCTTCACGCGCCGCTCGGTCACCTCATAAACGATGCCGGCCTCGAGGAGCTTCAGCGTCACCGTCTCGGCGCGATCGGCAAACAGGTGCAGCTGCACGTCGGAGTGCTCGGTGGCCGTGCCGGCGAGCACCGCACCCACCAGTCGCGGCTCGAACTCGCTCAAGCGCCGCATGGCGGCGAGTGCCGCGCGCCGCTTCTCGCTGAGCGACTCGACGTGCGTCGCGCCGCCGAACAGCCGCTGGTACTCGGCGAGCGCCACCTCGATCTCGCGGTTCTTCGGCAGCGTCGCGGAGCCGTCGTCGACCCCGAGCCGCTCGGCGGCCTTGCGCTTGGCGATCAGGAAGTCCTGCACGCCGTGCTCGGCCATGATGCGCGCGGCTTCCTGCGCGAGAGCGCGCCGCAGGTTCTCGCCGCGGCTGGCATGGCGCTTCACTCGCATCGTCAGAAGATCGGCTCGCTGTTCGCCTGGCCCTCGGTCGGCATCGTGCCGGGCTCGTTCTGCGGCAGATGGCTCGCCATGAAGATTTCCGGCACTCCTTCCCGGTTCTCATCGCTCACCAGCTCGCCGGTCTGCGGCGAGATGCGCAGCGTCACCAGCCCCTCGGGCATCGCCCGGTGCTCCTCCGGCACGCCGCGCAGTGCCTCGTGCATGAAGGCGATCCAGATCGGCAGCGCGGTGCGCGCGCCCTCCTCGGCCTCGCCGAGCGGCCGCTCCTGGTCGAAGCCCACCCAGACGGTGGCGACCAGGTTGTCGGTGAAGCCGTTGAACCAGGTGTCCACGGCCTTATTGGTCGTGCCGGTCTTGCCGGCGATGTCCTCGCGCCCGAGCACCCGGGCACGCACTCCGGTGCCGTGGCGGATCACGTCCGACATCATGTCGGTCATCACGTAGGCGTTCTGCGCGCTGATGACGCGCGGTGCGATCTGCTGTGCCGGCAGCGCGCCGGGCTCGCCGTGTGAGCCGTCGGCTGCAGCCCCGGCCTGACGTGGATCGGCTCCCGGCAACGTGCCCGCCGCGCTCGAGGCGGCCACCTTGAGCGGCGCCGGCGCGCCCGCCGGGCTCGCGCCGCCGTCGGCGTCGCAGGGCCGGCACACCAGGCGCGGTGCGGCGCGCCACACGACCTGGCCGGCGGCGTCCTCGATGCGGTCGATGAAGTAGGGCTGCACGCGATAGCCACCGTTGGCAAACACCGCGTAGCCGCTCGCCAGCTCGAGCGGCGTGACCTCCAGCGTGCCGAGTGCCAGTGTCAGATCGTGCGGCATGCTCTTCGGGTCGAAGCCGAAGCGCGAGATATAGTCGATGGCGTTGTCGATGCCGACTTCCTTGAGCACGCGGATCGAGACGAGATTGCGCGAGTGCACCAGCGCCTCGCGCAGCCTGGTGGGGCCGCCGAACTGGCGCGAGTCGTTCTCCGGCCGCCACGCCTCCTCGGCGCCGTTGCCCTCGAGCACGATCGGCGCATCGAGGAAGGTGCTCGCCGGCGTGATGCCATGCTCGAGCGCCGCCGAATACAGGAAGGGCTTGAAGCCCGAGCCCGGCAGGCGCCGCGCCTGGATCACCCGGTTGTACTTGTTGGTGAAGTAGTCAAAGCCCCCCACCAGGGAGACGATGCTGCCGTCGTTGGGGTCGAGCGCGACGAGTGCGCTCTGCGCCTCGGGTACCTGCGCGAGCTGCGCGTGGCCCGCATCGTCGGCGACCACGTAGACGACGTCGCCCTTCTTCAGCACCTGCGCGGCCGTCTTGGGTGCCGGGCCGACGCTCTCGTTGCTGCCCGCCTTGCGCGCCCACGACAATCCGTCCCAGTCGATGCTCACGGCCCCGAGCGCCTTGGCGTAGGCATGCGCGCCGCGCTCCTCCACCGAGGTCACGATCGCCGGTGACAGATCGCCGATCGAGGCGTACTCGTCCACCAGGTCGTCGTAGTCGGGCGTGCCGCCGGCCGGCAGATCCACGTGCCCGGCGGGGCCGCGCCAGCCGTGGCGGCGGTCGTACTCGATGAGCCCGATGCGCAGCGCGCGCACCGCGGCCGCCTGCAACCGCCCGTCAATCGTCGTATAGACCTTGTAGCCGGCGGTCTCGGCGCTGGCGCCGAAGCGCTGCCGCAGCTCGAGCCGCGCCATTTCGGCGACGTAGGGGGCTTCGATGTCGTAGAGCGGCGCGTGCGTGCGCGCGTGCATCGGCTCCTTGTTGGCGGCCTCGGCGATCGTGGCGTCGATGTAGCCGAGCTCGCGCATGCGGCGCAGCACGTAGGCGCGGCGCGCGGTCGCCATCTCCGGGTTGACGATCGGGTTGTAGCTGGAGGGGGCCTTCGGCACGCCGGCGAGCGTCGCGGCCTCCGCGACGTCGAGCTTGTCGAGCGTCTTGCCGAAGAACGCCTCGGACGCCGCCGCCACGCCGTAGGAGCGCTGGCCGAAGAAGATCACGTTGAGATACAGCCCGAAGATCTCCGGCTTGCTGAACTCGTGCTCCATGCGGTAGGTGACGAAGGTCTCCTGGAGCTTGCGGCGCGCGGTCTTGTCGAGGCTGAGAAACATGTTGCGCGCCGCCTGCATGGTGATCGTGCTGGCGCCCTGGGTCTTGTGACCGGAAATGACATCGACGATCGCGGCGCGCATCACCCCGAAGTAGTCGATGCCGTGATGCTCGAAGAAGCGCTCGTCCTCGGCGGCGAGGAAGGCATGTTTCACCAGCTCGGGGATCTGCTCGTAGGAGACCGGGATGCGCCGCTGCTCGCCGATCTGCGCAATCAGCGCGCCGCTGCGCGTGTAGACGCGCAACGGCACCTGCAGCTCCGCATTGCGCATCGCATCAGTGGAGGGCAGCGTCGGTACCAGGTACACGTAGCTGCAGGCGAGCGCGTAGGCACCGAGAAATGTGACCAACATCACGCTACCCGCGATGAGGGTCATAATCCGAATGTATTTCCATTTCACAGAAACCAACTCTCTCACCTTGCGCTCGCTGAGGGGGCTATGCATAGTAGCCGCCGCATCAGGGCAAACTCACCGAAAGGTGGGGACGCAAAGCCTCCGGTCTACGGGACGTACGTGCCTATGACAGCGGGGTTGCCGGTCCGAACGTTAACGTACTCCGCCGCGCTTGTGTAACGAGCGTCGCCGGGTCCTAGGGTTCGACCGCCTCTCCTCGCGACGTCAGCCGTCGCTCGCAAGCCCACGGGCTTTCAACGTCTCCTCAGCAGCAACCTTGGACAAGGCACGAGGAAATTCGTTGATCCAGGCGCCCGGCGCCCCCAGGCGTGACGCCTTCGGTGGTTCGCCGGCGGCCGCCTCAGCCACCCTCCGGTTCCGTGAGGCCGCTCACGTTCAATTTAACTTTGCGCTGATATATAGTGTCTCCGGATATATACAGGGCGGTCACTTTCAGGCGTAAAAACCTGAAAAGGAAGTAAAAAATGTTCCTTCTCCAGCGCAAGTATCGACCGCTGCTCGGCCTCGATATAACCACGTCCTCGGTCAAGCTGATCGAGCTGGCGATGGCGGGCGGTCAATACCGGGTGGAGGCCTACGCCGCCGAGCCCACGCCCCAGAATGCCATCAACGAGAAGGCGATCGTCGATGCCGATGCGGTCGGCGAGGCCATCCGCCGCGCCGTGAAGCGCGCCGGCGCCAAGAGCGGCGAGGTTGCGATCGCGATCTCCGGCGATGCCGCGATCACCAAGGTCATCCAGATGCCGCGCTCGCTGCGCACCGGCGACCTCGAGGCGCAGGTCGAGATGCAGGCGGATCAGTACATCCCCTTTCCGATGGACGAAGTCAGCTACGACTTCGAAGTGCTCGGCGCCAACGACAAGGACCCCGACTCGAACGACGTGCTGCTGGTCGCGACGCGCACCGAGAACGTCGATCAGCGCCAGGCGGCGGTCAAGGCTGCCGGACTCACCGCCAAGATCGTCGACGTCGAGGCGTTCGCGCTCGAGAACGCCTGCAAGCTGATGACGCACCAGATGCCCGACGGCGGCATCGACCGCACCATCGCGGTGGTCGACTTCGGCGCGAGCAGCACCACCTTCAGCGTGCTGCGCAATCTCAAGGTGGTGTACACGCGCGACTTCGCCTTCGGTGGCCAGCAGCTCACCGAGGAGATCATGCGCACCTACGGACTCGCCATGGAGGAGGCCGGACGCGCCAAGAAAGAAGGCGGCCTGCCGGGCAACTACCAGTCCGAGGTGCTCGATCCGTTCATCGACGACATGACGCAGCAGGTCAGCCGCTCGCTGCAGTTCTATCTCGCGTCCGGCTCCGGGCGCGAGCAGCCGGAGAAGATCCTGGTGTGCGGCGGCTGCGCCAACATCCCGGGAGTCGCCGAGGTGATCTCCAGCCGCGTCGGTATTTCCGCCGAGAAGGGCGATCCCCTCGGCCAGATGAAGCTGTCCTCACGCGCCAAGGCGCAGGCGGTCCAGCGCGACGCTACGGCGCTGCTGACGGCTTGCGGGCTCGCACTGCGGAGTTTCGACTGACATGCCACGCATAAACCTGCTTCCCCACCGGGAAAGCAAACGCAAGGAGCGCAAGCTCAAATTCCTGGTGGCGCTCGGCGTCGCCGTGGTGGTTGCGATGGCGACCACGTTCGCCGCTTATCTGATGTTCGACGGCATGATCTCCGCCCAGGAGCGCCGCAATCAGCAGCTGCGCCGCGAGATCAAGACGCTCGACAAACAGATCGAGGAGATCAACACCCTCGAGACCGACAAGCAGAAGTTCATCGCGCGCATGGAGATCATCGAGAAGCTGCAGCGCTCGCGTCCCGAGATCGTGCATGTGTTCGACGAGATCGTGAAGACGCTGCCCGACGGCGTCTACCTGACCGGCGTCAAGCAGGTCGGCGGCAACTCCAAGCGCCTGCAGTTCGACGGCGTGGCGCAGTCGAGCACCCGCGTGTCCACCTTCATGCGCAACATCGACGCCTCCGAGTGGCTGCGCAACCCCGAGCTCTCGGTGGTGCAGACCGCCACCAAGGGCCCGGGATCGAGCTTCACCCTGACCGCGGATGAGGTTACCGCAGCGCCGCCGACCGACAACTCGCACGCATCGCCGGTGAAGGGCAAGACCCGCAAGGCGAGTCTCGACGACGCGGGAGTGCGGCGATGAACCTGCTCGACGAACTGCGATCACTCGACCCGCGCGACCCGGGCCGCTGGCCGCTGCCGATTCTCGCCGGCGTGGTATTGCTGGCGTTCCTCGCCGCGGCGATCGGACTCACCTATTTCTTCGTCTGGAACGATGAGCGCCCGGTGCTGCAGCAGCGTGAGTCCGAGGAACAGGCGCTGCGCCGCGAGTTCCACGACAAGCACGCCAAGGCGGTCAATCTCGAGGTCTACAAGCAGCAGCTGAAGGACATCGAGCGCTCCTTCGGCGCGCTGCTGCGCCAGCTCCCCGGCAAGACCGAGGTGCCGAGCCTGCTGGTCGACATCTCGCAGACCGGTCTCGCCGCCGGCCTGCAGGAGAAGCTGTTCCAGCCCGAGGCCGAGCAGCGCAAGGACTTCTACGCCGAGAAGCCGATCAAGATCCGCCTCACCGGCAGCTACCACCAGTTCGGCGAGTTCGTGAGCGGTATCGCAGCGCTGCCGCGCATCGTCACGCTCGACGACATCGCCATCACGCCCGACAGCAAAGACGCCTACGACCAGCTCTCCATGGAGCTCACCGCGAAGACCTACCGCTACCTCGATGAGGAGGAGATCGCCGCGGGTGAAGCCGAGAAGAAGAAGGACGCCACGACTCACCGTCCTGGCGCGCAGTGAGGCCGCTACCCATGCGCAACCTGAACCACCACCGCATCGCGCGCCTGCTCGCCGTGGGGCTCGCCTGTCTCGGCTTCGCCGGCCTCACCGCCTGCTCGAGCGCCGACGATGAGCTGACGCACTACATCGAGACCACCAAGCACGAGCCGGGCGGGCGCGTCGAGCCGCTGCCCGAGATCAAGCCCTACGAGACCTTCGTGTACGCCGACTCCGAGATGCGCTCGCCGTTCATGCCGAGCGCGCCGGGCGCCGGCGCGGGCCTCGCCGGGGTGCGCCCCGACATGAAGCGCAATCGCGAGTTCCTCGAGCAGTTCTCGCTCGACACGCTGAAGATGGTCGGCACGCTGCGCCTCAGCGGCTCGATCTTCGGCCTGGTACAGACCAAAGACGGCCTGGTGCACCGCGTGGCGGTCGGCGAGCACATCGGTCAGGCCGACGGCAAGATCACCGAAATCTCACCCTCAAAAATCAGCCTCGTTGAAATCGTTCCGGACAGTCTCGGCGGCTACATGGAGCGCCCCGCCGCGCTCGCTCTGAACGAGTAAGGTCCAGCAGGGAGTCCTCGCAATGCATTCCTCTAGCCTGTTCAATCGGATCCGCGGCAGCGCCGCCTGGGTCGTGATCGCGGGAATCCTCGCTGGATTTCCCGGCGTCCCGGCACTCGGCCAGGGTCAGCTCAGTCTGCAGTCGGTAGACGTGCAACCCCTGACCGGACAGCAGCTGCAGCTCACGATGCACCTGTCGGGACCGGCGCCGCAGCCGTTGTCATTCACGATCGACAACCCGGCGCGCATCTCCTTCGATCTGCCCGGTGCGACGCTCGCGCTCCCGTCGCGGCGCATCGACGTGCACACCGCGGGGCTCGATACCATCCTCGCCGCCGAGACCAAGGACCGCACGCGCGTCGTGCTCAACCTCGACAAGCTGGTGCCTTATGACGCGCGCGTCGACGGCAACAACATTGTCGTGACGCTTGGCAACGGCAGCTCGGGCAGCGCCGCCGCCAGCGCCAGCACCGCGATGCCGAGCACCACGCCGATTTCCAGCGGCAGCGCCTCTGCCGGCAGCGGCTCGGGGCGCGAACTGCGCTCGATCGACTTCCGCCGCGGCACCGACGGTGCCGGCCGCGTGGTCGTGAAGCTCTCCGACCCGCACATCCACATCAGCCTGCACCAGATCGGCAGCCAGATCCTCGTGGACTTCACCGATGCCGGCGTGCCGATGAACCTGGTGCGCCGCTACGACGCCACCGACTACGGCACCCCGGTGGCCGCCTTCGACGTCACCCGCGTCGGCAACGGCGCGCGTATCGCCATCACCGCCAACGGTGACTACGAGCAGCTCGCCTATCAGTCGGACGATCAGTACGTGGTCGAGGTCGCGCCGCGCCGCAAGGCGAATGTCGCCGCCGAGGAGAAGCCGGTGTACACCGGCGAGCGTCTGACGCTCAACTTCCAGGACATCGACACCCGCGCCGTGCTGCAGCTGCTGGCCGATGCCAGCGGGCAGAACATCGTGGTGAGCGACTCGGTGTCCGGCAACGTCACCCTGCGCCTGCAGAACGTGCCCTGGGACCAGGCGCTCGACATCGTGCTGCGCACCAAGGGCCTCGATAAGCGCCGCGACGGCAACGTCATCATCGTCGCCCCGCAGGCCGAGCTTGCCACGCGCGAGAAGGCCGAGCTGGCCGCCCGCAAGGACGTCTCGGAGCTGGCGCCGCTGCGCTCCGAGTACCTGCAGGTCAACTACGCCAAGGCACAGGACATGGCGGCGCTCATCAAGAACGGCCAGAACTCGATGCTGTCGCCGCGCGGCAGCGTGGCGGTGGATGAGCGCACCAATACCCTGCTGCTGCTCGACACCTCCGACAAGCTGGCCGACATTCGTCGCCTGGTCGCCACCCTCGACATTCCGGTGCGCCAGGTGCTGATCGAGTCGCGCATCGTCATCGTCAACAACGACTTCGAGCGTCAGATCGGCGCGATCTTCGGCTTGACCAACTTCCAGAGGTCGGGCGCCAACGGGCTGGTGGCCACCAGCGGCACCGCTGCGGCAACCGACACCATGGTGAGCTCGCAGATGACCGGCGCCACGGGCGGAGTCCCCGGAGGCCCGGTCACCGTGCCGGTCGGATCCTCCGCGTCCAACCGCTACAACGTCAACCTGCCGGTCACGAGCCCGGCGGGCAGCTTCGCGCTCAGCGTGCTCGGCAACAACTTCCTGGTCGACCTCGAGCTGTCGGCGGCGCAGGCCGAGACGCAGGCGAACATCATCTCCTCGCCGCGCGTCATCACCGCCAACCAGAAGGAGGCGACGATCGAGCAGGGCATCGAGATCCCGTATCAGCAGTCGGCCTCGAGCGGCGCCACCACCATTCAGTTCAAGAAGGCGGTGCTGTCGCTCAAGGTCACGCCGCAGATCACCCCCGACAACCGCATCATTCTCGATCTCGACGTGCGCGACGACAGCGTCGGCACCATCGTGGTGGCCTCGGGCGGCGTGAACGTGCCCTCGATCAACACCCGCGAGATCTCCACCCAGGTGCTGGTCAACGACGGCCAGACCGTGGTGCTGGGCGGTATCCTGCAGACGACCCAGCGCGAGGACGACACCAAGGTGCCGTTCCTCGGCGATATCCCGATCCTCGGGCACCTGTTCAAGAGCACCGACCACACCGACGACAAGGACGAGCTCATGATCTTCATCACCCCGAAGATCGTCCGCGAGGGCGTCAACGTCACCAACTGAGGCTCGAGCTTCAAGTCGGCAGATCACTGCGGCCGCCTTCGAGGCGGCCGCAGCGTTTTCGGGGTCGGCGCCGCTGGTATCCTGTGCGCACGGATGCTCGGCAAGACCAGCGTATTTCTCATCGGTCCCATGGGCTCAGGCAAGACGGCGGTGGGCCGCCACCTGGGGCGCGCTCTGGGCATGCCGTTCCACGACAGCGACGCCGAGATCGAGAGGCGCACCGGGGTCGACATCCCCTTCATCTTCGAGAAGGAGGGCGAGGCCGGTTTCCGCACGCGCGAGCGCGAGGCGATCGAGGCGCTCAGCGCGCTGGAGGCCATCGTGCTGGCGACCGGCGGCGGCGCGGTGCTGCTCCAGGAGAACCGCCGGCTGCTCGCCGAGCGCGGCTGCGTCGTCTATCTCGAGACCTCCGTCGGGCAGCAGGCCGAGAGAGTCCGCCACGGCCGCAATCGACCGTTGCTCGCGCAGCCGGGCGACATCGCCGGACGGCTCGGCGCGCTCATGGCAGCGCGCTCGGCGCTGTATGCCGAGATCGCCGATCTCACGGTGTCGACCGACGGCCGCCGCGTGCAGATGGTTGCCGAGGAGATTCTGAAGGTTCTCGACCGTTTACGGGGGCCGCGCTGAAGGCCGCCTCACGTATACTGCCGGCGGCGCGAATTGTGTTGTAAGGCCGTGCCGCGCGCGCAGTGGATACCCTCAAGGTCGAACTCGGCTCCCGCAGCTACCCGATCCTGATTGGCGCGGGACTGCTCAACCGTGCGGACGCCGTGCGCCCGCTCATCCCGGGGCGCGATCACCTCATCGTGAGCAATACCACGGTGGCGCCGCTCTACCTGCCCGCGCTCCGGGAAAGCCTCGCCTCGGGCCGCCGCGTCGAGGTCATCCTCCCGGACGGCGAGCGCCACAAGACCCTCGCCAACGCCGCCCGCGTGCTCGACGTGCTGGTCACCAACCGCTTCGGCCGCGACTGCACGGTGATCGTGCTGGGCGGCGGTGTCGCGGGCGATCTCGCCGGCTTTGCGGCCGCCTGCTATCAGCGTGGCGTCGCCCTGGTGCAGCTGCCGACCACGCTGCTCGCGCAGGTCGATTCGGCGGTCGGTGGCAAGACCGCGGTGAATCATCCGGGCGGCAAGAACCTGATCGGCGCGTTCCACCAGCCCGTGGCGGTCATTGCCGATACGGCGACGCTCGCCACACTCCCCGGCCGCGAGCTGCGCGCCGGTCTCGCCGAGGTGATCAAGTACGGGCTGATCTGCGATGCGGCGTTGTTCGAGTGGCTCGAAGCGCACCTCGATGAGCTCATCGCCGCGCAGCCGGAGGCGCTGGCGCACGTGGTACGCCGCTCCTGCGAGATCAAGGCGATGATCGTCGGCCGCGACGAGCGCGAGGAGCTCGGCGACCGGGCACTGCTCAATCTCGGGCATACCTTCGGGCATGCCATCGAGTCGGCGACCGGCTACCGCCGCTGGCTGCACGGCGAGGCGGTCGGCGCCGGACTCGTGATGGCGGCCACCATGTCGCGCGAGTCCGGGCTCATGAGCCTGGCGGAGCTCGCGCGCGTGCACTCGCTCGTCGAGCGCGCCGGGCTGCCGACGCGCGGCAGCGGTGTCGCGCCCGCCGCCGTTCTCGAGCACATGCGTATCGACAAGAAGGTGCTCGCCGGGCGTCTGCGCCTGGTGCTGCTGCGGCGCATCGGTAACGCTTTTGTGACCGCAGACTACCCCGAGGATGCGCTCACACGCACGCTGCAGGCGTGCTGCGGATGAGCCGCACCATGAACGACGCCGCAGCACCCGTCCCGCCCGCAGCGCCCCTCGCGCCGTACGCGGCGCACGATGCGCAGTCGCGCGGGCGCCGCCACCCGGAACCGCCGCCCGAGCTGCGCAGCGAGTTCCAGCGCGACCGCGACCGCATCATTCACTGCAACGCCTTCCGCCGCCTGGTCTACAAGACCCAGGTGTTCGTCAACCACGAGGGCGATCTGTATCGCACGCGCATTACGCATTCGATCGAGGTGGCGCAGATCGCGCGCTCGGTGGCCGTGGCGCTCGGTGTAAACGAGGCGCTCACCGAAGCCATCTGCCTGGCGCACGATCTCGGGCACACGCCGTTCGGTCACGCCGGACAGGACGCGCTGAATGAGTGCATGCGCGACTACGGCGGCTTCGAGCACAACCTGCAGTCGCTGCGTGTGGTCGATGAACTCGAGGAGCGCTACGCCGAGTTCCGCGGACTGAATCTCACCTTCGAGTGCCGCGAGGGGATCCTCAAGCACTGCTCGGTGCGACACGCGCGCGAGCTCGGTGAGCTGGGCGCGCGCTTTCTCAAGCGCCAGCAGCCGGGGCTCGAGGCACAGATCGCCAATCTTGCGGATGAGATCGCCTACAACAATCACGACGTCGACGACGGTATCCGCGCGCAGCTGCTCACGGTCGAGGAGCTGCGCGGGACGCGCATGTTCCGCCGGCAGTACGACGCCATGCTCGCGCGTTACCCGGATCTGAACGAGCGCCGCCTGGTGCACGAGACGATCCGCCGCATGATCAATCACATCGTGGTGGATCTGATCCGCACCACGCAGGCGCAACTCGCGGAAGCGCGGCCGCGCTCGATCGACGAGGTACGCGCGCTCGGCAAGCCGCTGGCAGCACTCGGTGACGCCTGCCGCGACGAGCACCTCGAGCTCAAGGAGTTTCTCCGCGAGCGTGTCTACCGGCACTACAAGGTGCTGCGCATGACCGCGAAGGCGCGCCGCGTAGTGCGCGAGCTGTTCGATGCTTTCTTCGCCGACGTGACCCTCATGCCGCCCGAGCATCGCGAGCAGGCGCTGCGTGCGGAGGCCGTACAACCGGGTGCCGGGCAGGCGCGCACGGTCGCCGACTACATCGCCGGCATGACCGACCGCTATGCAATCCTCGAGCATCAGCGGCTCTTTGATCCCGCCGAGCGCACCTGATCCCCAAGTCGCGCAACCTCGCCTAGCCGATCCCGTCCCTGGGTACTGTGCGCCGTTCCTCACTCGGCGCTGACTATCTGCCCATCCCCCGGAACGATGTAACTGGCTGTTTCTGCTGGTTTTAATGGCTTGGCACCTCTCCAAAATGCCCCCTGTCGTGCTTTGTTAATTGACATAAGTCACTGACTTGCCTAGAGTTATGTCACAACAAAGCAACTGCAGCATGTCCAAGACGAGTCGAGAAAAAGAGGCAGTGCTGAGCGTCTTTGCTGCACTTGTGCAGCCACTCATGCGCGTCGCCTTCGAATACGGAATCTCCGCCGGTGAGATCGCGGGCGTGGTTCGTCGCGTCTACATCCAGGCGCTCGAGGCACGGCTGCGTGATCAGAAGAGACCTACAACTGACGCGCGAATCGCGGCGGTGGCGGGGATTGCGAAGTCGGACGTGTCAGCGCTGAGAGAAGCGTCGCGGATGGGCGCGCCGCATAGCCTGCGAGCCGCTGTTGGTTTGGATCAAGTAGCGAGCTTGCTGAGTGCTTGGCACACGCAAGCGGGCTTCTCGGGAGCTTATGGCCTGGCGCTCGAGTTGGATTTGGCTCCGACGCCGAGTTCCCCGCGCAAAAGCTTTCGCGAACTGGTGGCGCTCGCATGCCCAGGTGCAGATGAGGAAGCTCTCCTCGACGAGCTAGTCGCCGCCGGTTCAGTCGAGGTGTTGGAAGGCACCACCATTCGTTGCCTTTCGCGTGCGTTGGTTACGCAGGAAACGGACGCGAGGCGAATCGAAAGGACAGGGCGTTTTTTGGCGGTTGTGGCAGACAACTTCGTGCACAACCTACTGCGCTCGGCTTCGGATCCACTCTATTTCGAGCGCGCGGTCGTCTCTGACGAGCTCGTTACAGAGGCGGGCCGGGACAAATTTCTGGCAATTGCTCGAGAAAGAGGTCAGGAGCTGTTGGTTGAGCTCGATGCCTACCTGTCGCGTTTGGTTCCCACTGAGCGAAGCGAGGCAGGAAAAAAATACGGGGTCGGAATTTATTTCTTTGAAGACAAAGCGGGCTCTATTACGGAGGCCGTGGAACAGGCGGTTGTGCAGCAACGCGGTGATCGCGTGAAACCGGCTGTTCAGGAAATCGATGTCCTGGCGGGGCTGGGGCATCACAAATAACGGACGTTATGGGGAGAGGATCAATGAAAACGACAACTGTGATAGCGGCTCTTGTGGCATCCATTGCGGCTGCTTCCAGTTTCGCTGCCGGCGGGCCGCATGGCGGCGCTTTGGGCGGAATGCATAGCATGGGAACCTTGGGAATTCGCAGCGTGGGGTCGTTGGCTATACCGACCAATGCCCGGGGAATTCAAGGCAACGGCCACGCCGGGATCCAGGGCAACGGCGGCGCCGGGATCCAGGGCAACGGCGGCGCCGGGATCCAGGGCAACGGCGGCGCAGGAATCCAGGGCAACGGCGGCGCCGGAATCCAGGGCAACGGCGGTGCAGGAATCCAGGGCAACGGCGGCGCAGGAATCCAGGGCAACGGCGGCGCCGGAATCCAGGGCAACGGCGGTGCAGGAATCCAG